>Ga0247844_1000610_pt1 | contig 74470 bp, 54 predicted proteins | sample LaCtaG_FD_192421 | JGI IMG/M metagenome (GOLD analysis project Ga0247844, IMG submission 192421) | Freshwater microbial communities from meromictic Lake La Cruz, Castile-La Mancha, Spain - LaCruzMarch201714.5m_1 | ecosystem: Environmental > Aquatic > Freshwater > Lake | place: Spain: Castile-La... | reverse complement strand
GTTAGCGAATTAATAATTAACAGCCAAATTAATTAAGGTTAATTCATCTTTACTTTCAAACATTTATCTTTGAGTATCGTATTGACTTATTGATGATTAGAAGTTTTCTTTCAAACACTATATAACTCAAATTAAATGGGATGGGGCGAGGCCAGCTGGTCATTGCCACCGGAAACGATATCAAAAGAAACACGCGACCCACCAAAGCCGGATTTAAAGGATTATTTCCCAAACCTCCAAAACTCATTTTGGCAATACCAATGGCAACAAGCGAACCGATAATCACCATCCAAATAGGAATATTTGAAGGCAAATTAAAGGCCAACAACAAACCCGTTAATGCTGCAGAACCATCGTAAATGGTGGTGGCAATTTTAAATAAAAACCGCTGAATGAGGTATTCGAAAAGTACGCACGACAACACTGAAGTTAATGTTACGATAAGCGCACCCAATCCAAAAAAATACAAACCCACCAAATAAGCGGGTATCAGAGCAATAAGTACACTCCGCATGTTTTTGGAAATGCTATCGCCACTATGTACGTGCGGCGAAGGTGAAATAATTAATTTATCCATATATATAAAATGGTGTTTCTATTTTCTATTTCTAATAATTGAACCAACTGTGGTTTTGCCAAAACGAATATGGTCAAGCAAAGGGCGATTTGAAGGACAGGTGAAACTGCAACAACCGCATTCGATACAATCCATAATACGATTGCGCTCCATTTCTGTCCCCATATTTCTTTCGCTCATGCTCATGAGCAAATAAGGCTCCAAGCCCATAGGACAAGTGGAAACACATTTGGCACAACGAATGCAATTCTGCATTTTCTTGCGTGCAGATTCAAAAGTTGGAATAAACAATACACCCGCAGTGCCCTTTGCCACAGCCACTTCCAACGTACTCAGCGAACGACCCATCATTGGACCACCCGCCACAATCTTGCCTGTATCTTCGGGAATTCCACCAGCCTGTTCTACTACATCAGCAAGAGGTGTACCCAGCCGCACCCAATAATTGGATTGCTGTGGCATCGATTTTCCAGTAATGGTGATAATTCGCTGAAACAAGGGTTTGTTTTTTTGCACCGCTTCGTAAACAGCAAATGCAGTAGCAACATTTTGCACCACCGCTCCCACTTCTATGGGCAAAGCTCCACTGGGCACTTGGCGACCAATTGCTGCTTCAATCAGTTGTTTTTCGCCACCTTGTGGATATTTCACTTCTAAAGGTACTATTTCAATACCAGTAAATGATTTAGCTATATTTTTTAAAATCGAAATGGCATCTTTTTTATTGTTCTCAATCCCAACAATGGCACGTTTCACATCTATGGCTTTCATCAAAATACTCACCCCAACCAAGATCTCTTCGCCCTTTTCGAGCATCAATTGATGATCGCAAGTTAGATAAGGTTCGCATTCCACACCATTTACAACCAGCACTTCAGCCGTTTTACCCTGAGGGATTGATAGTTTTACATGTGTAGGGAAAGTAGCACCACCCAAACCCACAATACCAGCATTGGTAATTTTCTTGATAATTTCTGATGCTGTAAGCGTACATTCATGTTTGATATCATTACTGCAGTCGATGGTTTCCAGCCATTCATCTCCTTCCACATCAATAAACACGGCTGGACGTTTGTAGCCAGAAGCATCAATATAATCGTCAATTTTAAGCACTTTTCCCGAAACGGAAGAATGTACATTGGCGGAAACAAATCCATTGGCTTGCCCTATCAATTGACCCACTTTTACCAAATCGCCTTTGGCCACCACAGCTGTGCTCGGTGCGCCCAAATAGTGTCCAAGTGGAATGATAGCCAGTTTCGGTAATTTAGCTATTTGTGCCTTTTTACCTGCAGATAATTTATTTTGTTTGGGGTGAATACCACCCATTTTGAATGTTCTCATATTTTAAAAGAAGCCCCCTAATCCGCTAGCGGAGAATTAAAGATGCGTTATTTGATGGTTTGCTATTTCGTATTATCAATCAAAAAGTTTAATAAATTTAGTCTTAAAGTCCCCATTCGGGGGATTAGGGGGCTATTTCCACAATTGCAGCCGTTGGACAAACGTCAATACATTTACCGCACAACGTGCATTTTTCATCATCAATAAATGCCAAATTATTATTTATCGTTATTGCATGAAAACCACATTCTTTGAGACATTTCGAACAGCCAACACACGCCGCGGCACAGGCTTTTTTATTTACTGCACCTTTATCTTCGTTCACGCAATTGACATAAATACGGTGTGAAGCTGGTCCTTTTTTACGTAGTTCGATAATTAATTTGGGGCACGCTTTTACGCATGCACCGCAAGATGTGCATTTGGCTTCGTCTACTTCAGGTAAAAGGGTTTCGGGATTGATAAAAATAGCATCGAATTTGCAGGACACAACGCAATCGCCCAACCCAAGACATCCCCATGTGCAAGCCGTTTCGCCGCCATATAAATTATGGGCAATGGCGCAAGAACTTACACCATCATATTGATTGGAATGTGGTCGAAGTTCGCAAGTTCCACCGCACCGCACCACTGCAACCAATGGTGAAACCTCATTGGCAGTAAGACCTAAAACATCGGCTACTTTCTCCATGGTGGGTTTACCTCCAACCGGACAGTACAAATCGTCTAAAGTAGTGGCAACAACACAGGCATTGGCAAAACCCCGGCAACCAGGGAAACCACAGCCACCACAATTGGCAGACGGCAATAAGGCTTCTACTTCATCAATTCGTGAATCTTCGAAGATTTGAAATTTCTTAGAAACAATAAAAAGAATTACTGCCGATAATAAACCGACAACCACCAAAGTAAGTAAAGAAATAATTATTAAATTCATTGGAGCAAAATTACATTGATTTCTTTCAAAATGCGTTTACAAAAAGAATTGGGTACTATTTATTAATTACAACAATATGCATTCAATGATTCAAGTTCTGATTTGACTGTATTAGAAGTATTTAATTTCTTATCAATTAGTTGAATCCTTTGATATATTGAATTGAAATTTGCTTTTCATCTTTTTTCGGAAAAATGAAAGTATAATATAATAGGGAATTAGCGTTGTGAGGGAAATGATGCCAGAAATTGCTTCGCTGGCTACGTAAAAACGTAAAATAAATAATGTAAGGAGGATAATCAGAAAAGGCAATATGAATGCCAATAATACTGCAAGTAGTCCCATTGAACTTTGGCCATAAAGTACGACTTTGTCACCTACTTTTAAAGTTACATCGGTACTCTCAACTTCAATTATCTTTTCGGCCATATCAGCAACCGAGCAAGCACTATTAGCATGACAACCACTACAGGCTGACTCTTGAATGATTAAAACCTGAATGTGAGTTTTATCAATGCGACTTATTATTCCGGTATGTTCGATTTGTCGGTTCATTTGTAATGCGGACATTGCAACTGAGGGCAAATATACAGATTTTTTATGGTTGTTTCAAACAAAATAACCAACAAAATGTTCATTCAAATAGATATATTTCCTAATCAATTGAATAGCTATATATTAGAATACGAATAGGAATTGATTATTATCAAATAAAAAGATACATTGACATATTTCAGTCAAGGCATATACAAAAAAGAAGACCAAACTTGAGATGTATCTCAAATTTGGTCTACCAAATAATCAGAAAACGTTGTTAGTATGTATCCTTTTTCTTAGATGCATCTTTTATCAATTCAACAGGTTTTTGGAGTAACACTGGCAAAAGTGTATAATCCCATGTTTCTTCAAATTCCCAATTGGCTTTCAACGTGAATTTTTTAGGATAATAATAAACCATTTCGGGTTGCAATTTTGCTGTTAAATTTCCCGTATCCCATAGCCCATTGCTGTTTTCATCAATAAACATACGGACGTAATAATCGCCTGGCTTAAGGTATTCAAACACCGTACCTTTTTCTATAGCTGGTTTTGATGCCAATAAAACATCTTTTGAGTCAAGCACTTGCAATACAGCCTTAGAATTAGATGTTGCCAACAGTATTTTCACGCTCGAATAATCGTCAAGTGACCGAATTTTGAATTGACTCTTCACTTTATCACTTATTTTTCCGTAAATACTTTTGAATATTGCAGAATCTATTGACAACTCGTAGGTTGTTTCTGGAATCCATTTATTCATAATGGAATATGACATTTTCGTGGAATCCATCTGCGCCCACTTAAATGGTATGTTTTTAAAAACGGTATCAACCTTTTGAGCTAATTTGATTTTAGAAATATCCATATTTGCCAATGGTGCCTCAAAACGAAGTACAATAGGATTGTAAATTTCAAAAGTTGAAGCTACATTGGTTGTAAATCTATAGGGTTCAATCCTAACGACCTCAGATTTTTTTCGGGATTTGGCCTTTATATTCGATTGACCTTTTCGAGATGATACATTAATGGTATCCGTAACTGACTTTAATTGGAATAAAGAGTCGGTTTTTAAATAGGTCACCGTCATTTGCAACGTATCAGTTTTCCAAACAGTAGAATCGGTCAACCAATAAGTAAGACTATCCATGCCATTGTTTTTTTGTAGCATATATTTCCCTTCCCAATCGAAATTTAAGGGTTTAATCTTGGGTAATTCTGTCAAAGTGGTATTGAAAAACAGGCTAAAGGAGAATGGTTCTTTTCTTTCGTTTTTTACGAGATACTGTCGTTTTTTACTTTCTTTAAAATACCTAAGTGTTACATCGTCGGGTAGAAATCTCGTACCCATATAGGTTCGGACACTATCAACATGAACTGAATCTTTCCAAACAGTATCCTGCATTTGCTCTAACCGAGATGTTGGAGTTATTAGACTGTCATACAGAGCCAAACTTTCGCCCGGCTGATAAAAATAGTCGCGATTAGCATCTCCCAAAGCAAATATTTTGTAAGTTCCTTTCTTTACATTATCTATAGAAAAATGCCCTTTTTCATCCGTTTTGCCAATCCTTAGAAAAGGTTTCTTGAAGAAAACGGAGTCATTATTTTCTTTGTAAATACCAACGTAAATACCTGAAAGTGGATTTAGATCTTCAGCATTAATTACAGTTCCTGAAATTTTCATCGTATCAATTTCAGCCCCGGTTGCAAATGAGAAAAGGTAATTTTTAAGTGGATTTTTCTCATTCAAGTCCACAATGGCATTCCCGAAATTTATGGAATAAGTAGTGCTATCCATCAAATCCTCATTAAATTCGACAGATATTTTTTTTCCAAACGACTTTACATCGGGTGGTTTTATCTGTGGTGGTGAAATAATCACATTTTCGGAGGCTTTTTCAATTGAAACAATTTCATCTAACTCAATTTGAATTAGTTTTTTTTTGAAATTGATTGCACCATTCTGGGGATTAGATTTTACAACCTGCGGAGGAGTTTCATCCTTAGGGCCACCAGTTGGACCTTGCGACCTATTGGCACAAGAATAGCCCAAAAGAATTACTCCAAAGGCAACAATTGCAAAATGTATTGTTTGTTTGTTTGTCATCGTAAATTATAAAATAAGAATCCCAACCAGGGAATTTAGGGGGCTTTTGTAGTCATCACTTTGTGTCCAATTCTACATCGCAAACATTTTTTCTCATCGCAATAATGTTTTTTCAATTGCAATAGAGCCTGCGAATCGTAAGCAGAATCTGTTGAAATTCCAAGTTTTTGCCAACCGGTAACAACCGAATTTACTTCGCTAGGCACTTGTTCTAACAACTGTAAAGCTTTGTCTTTCAGTTCTTGTATGTTTTTTTGATGTGCATAACAGAACAAAAATGGAACAACCGTATTGATTAAAATTCCATTAATAGAACGGACTCCCAACTTCTTACTCTTTTTTGGACTCTCGGCAGTAAATAAATAATGAGTCTGCCAATAAGTAGAAGGTTCACAGGCAAATACAGAACGAAGGTAATCGATATTTGGATTTTCTATAATTTTAGAAAACAATTTGGACGATGAGTGAATCAAAGCTGCAAATTGAGCAATCCGAACATGTGGAAAATTATCTGGTCGCAAGCGCAATAATTTCCACTGCGAATCATTCAACGGTTGCAAAGAAAATTTCGACCTCAAGAATTCATATTCTTGCTTTAATTTGCTGGCATATTCATCTACAGCATCCTCTGTCAACAATCCCGCCTGTCCGAAAAGCAGCGCCTCCAGCTGAAACTGATTGTCTTTGTGTTTTCCCAATGCTGAAAGTGGAAGTGATTTTGCCAAACCTTCAAAAGCCTGACTATTCGTTCCAAATCCAAAATTACGAGCCAAAGTAATATAAAATGCTTCTTCCCAATGTTGATTTTTCTCAATCAACAAATCGGTGATGGTTTGCATTTTTTGTTCCAAACGCTCAGTAAGCAAAGCATTTTTCCAGCTTTGAATAAAAATACTCGGTACAGACCCAATTTTATCAGCACACGGAATCCATTTCTGATCATTTATCAGCTGTTCATAATTTACCTCAATATGTTTGGGATAAACCAACACCATTTGCGGTATTCGCTCACCATCAATGCGATATACATCTCCATCTGCAGCATCCACCACATGCAAAATCACGCTATCATAGGCTTTGTCGATGTGATGATTGTGCTTTTCCCAATCGCTTGAACGGGTATGAATTTCCAGGTTTCCAGCCCAAAGCGTTTCCCCAATTCTAATCTTTGCATTAAAAAAATCCGGTCCGGCATCTGTATTGTATTTCCCCACATCAATTACTTCTACTTGCTCTCCATCGGTTGTAACAAGGTCGTGCGAAGTGAAAAGTTTGTGCTGCCAAACATAATGTAAAATAGATTCTTTCATACAAGATTGCAGGATTTAGGGAAATTTAAAAAGCAAATTCATCAGAAAAAATCAACAATCAAATCAAACCGTTTTCAGATACTCCGAAATATTCTTTTCAATACGTTCGCTTACATTGGCAATATCCGCTTTTACAAATGGCTCACCAGTAATGTTTTCAAAAAGCTCGATGTAACGTTCGCTGATGCCGGCCACAATTTCTGGCGTCATTTCTGGAACTTGTTGTCCGTCTTTTCCTTGAAAACCGTTTTCCATCAACCATTCGCGTACAAATTCTTTTGAAAGTTGTTTTTGAGCTTCCCCTTTTTCAAAAAGTTCAGGATAACTTTCGGCATAGAAATAACGTGAAGAATCGGGAGTGTGAATTTCGTCAATAAGATAGATTTTACCTTCGCGACGACCAAATTCATATTTCGTATCTACCAAAATCAAGCCACGAGCTGCAGCCATTTCAGTGCCACGCATGAACAATGCCATGGTGTATTTCTCCAACATTTCGTATTCTTCCACTGAAACAAGTCTCTGGCTAAGAATTTCTTCACGAGTAATGTCTTCGTCGTGTCGTCCCAATTCCGCCTTGGTGGTAGGAGTAATAATTGGTGTAGGGAAACGTTGGTTTTCGCGCATTCCGTCTGGAATTTTCACGCCACAAATTTCGCGAGCACCACTTTTATAAGTTCTCCATGCACTACCGCAAAGGTAGCCACGTACAATCATTTCCACAGGATAACCTTCGCAGCGTAGTCCAACAGTTACCATTGGATCAGGAGTTGCCAGTTTCCAATTTGGAACAATGTCAGCAGTAGCATCCAAAAACTTAGCTGCTATTTGGTTCAACATTTGACCTTTGAAAGGAATTCCTTCAGGTAATACCACGTCGAAAGCGGAGATACGGTCGGTGGCAATCATTACCAACAAATCATTTTTTACTGTGTACACATCGCGTACTTTTCCGTGATACACGTTCTTTTGTCCATCAAAATGGAAATCGGTTTGGGTGAGTGCGTTCATATTCTTATGTTGTAATTTTTGAATTAATTGTTTTATTTTTTTCTTTTCTGAAGTTGTGTGGCTCTTTTTTCATAAGCCTCTCTACTATCCGTTGTACCAATTTATGTCTGGCATCATCAGTCAATGAAAAATTCTTTGAAATTACTTTTTCTTTAATTGTTCCAAAGCACGTAAAACCGTTTTATCTTCTTTGTAAAGCATTGGATAAAAACCAGAATCGCCCATCGAATTTCGGGTTATATAGGCCTTGAGTTGTAACAACAGAAACCTTTTGGATATATTAATTTGTGCTTGATTTGGAGCCAAACCTTTGGTTTTAGCAAACGAAACAAAGTCGGTTAGCAAATTTTGATTGTCCAAATACTCATCCATTAATTTCCAAGTTTTTAGGCTTTTCAACTTCGCACGATTTCTATCTGAATATTGAAATGCAAATTGATAGAGATATCCGTAATTAACGGTTTTATTCAGATAAGGTGTAAATTCGGTTGTGTCTCTTGCCACAAATATATCTGGCATAATACCGCCACCGCCATACACGATGCGACCACCAAAGGTCTTGAATTTAAGTGAATCTGGCATGTGAATGCTATCTTTATTGTCAAATTCGCCGTGGTTATAACGATTCATCATGTCCATTTCGTAATCTTTGGCATTGCCGCGAACGTAGTGTTTTTGAATGCTACGTCCTGAAGGTGTATAATAACGTGCCACGGTGAGTCGAATGGCAGAACCATCCTCTAAAGGCATTTGTTGCTGCACCAATCCTTTTCCAAAAGAGCGACGGCCAATTATTAAACCACGGTCGTTATCCTGAATAGCACCTGAGAAAATTTCACTTGCAGAGGCAGAAAATTCATCAATCAGCACCACGATTGGAAGATTAATGCAACTTCCCTTCCCATCCGATTTAGCCTCTGAGCGTGGGTAAGATTTCCCTTCCGAATAAACAATCATACGACCAGCAGGTAGAAATTCATTCACCATATTAACCGCCTGGTCCATGAATCCGCCACTGTTTTCGCGCAAATCGACAATGTATTTCTTTGCTCCTTTATTACGCAATTCGCCAATGGCATTCAAAAATTCGGCATAAGTGGTTGCTGCGAACTTACTTACGCGAATAAAACCAACACCAGGTTGAATCATATAAGCAATATCGACCGTGTTTACTGGAATATTTCCACGGGTAATGGTATAATACAATATTTCGCGTGTGCCATGTCGGCGAATTCCGAGTTTCACTTTAGAACCTTCAGGACCACGGAGCTTTTTCATCACTTTTTCGTTGGTAATCTTTTTACCCACAAAAACCGAATCATTTACTTTGATGATACGATCACCAGCCAAAAGTCCAACTTTTTCGGAAGGACCGCCACTTACAACCGCCACTATCATTATGGTATCATTCTGAATATTAAACTGAACTCCTATGCCACTGAAACTTCCTTCCAACTCGCTATTTACATTGGCCAAATCGGAAGCAGGAATATATACTGAGTGAGGATCAAGTTTTGCAACCAAATCGGTCATCATTTCTTCCGTCATCTCATTGGTATTTACCGTGTCAACATATTGTGCGTCAATTATTGACAACAATTCATCCACTTTACCATGTAGACTTCGGTGGCCCAATATATTTCCAATCGACCCATTGGCACGACCAGAAAGTAAATTACCCAACAGTAATCCTCCAAGTATTGAAAGGAATATTACTACAACTAGTAGAAAACTTTTTTTATTCATATAAAAACTGATGTGAAATTAAAAATTGAAAATTCAAGCAGATTTAAATTTAAAAAGGAATGTTTTATTATTCCAAAAAGGATATTTCGATATTGGCACGTTCAAGCAATTCTACTCCATCCATGATGCGATATTTCTCGCCATAAACCACCCGTTTAATACCGGATTGAATTATCAATTTGGCACATTCAATGCAAGGTGAGGCAGTTACATATAAAGTTGCGTTATCGCTACTATTGTGTGAACGGGCTACTTTGCTGATTGCATTGGCTTCGGCATGTAAAACGTAAGGTTTTGACACATTGTTTTCGTCCTCGCAATTATTTTCGAATCCTGAAGGTGTTCCATTATAACCATCCGAAATGATCATCTGATTTTTGACCAATAAAGCGCCTACTTTTCGACGTTCACAGTACGAATTTTCGGACCATATTCTTGCCATACGCATATATCGTTGGTCTAGTAATTGTTGTTTTTCGGTCATTTATTTAAATTATTCATAGAATATAATATGGAAAACAAATATTCCCCCTTCGGGTCCACGATAGCTATCGGGATAGGGGGCTTTTATTTTTTCAATAGTTCTTCGGCAAATTCAATCAAATTTAAGCCCGAGAAATTACCTGAAGTCATGAGTAGTAAAGCTGCATTGTCATAATTCAGCTCGCGAAGTTTGGTTTGCAGGAGTTGTGAATCGGTGAAAACGGTTACATTGTTACCACCAAAAGCCAGTTGCACTTGTTCGGGTTTTAGTTCTTTCAAGCGTTTGTGTTCTATCACTTCTGGATTGTAATATACAAAAGCAACATCGGCTTCTTCCATACAGTCAGCATATTGTGGCAGAAAATCCTCGGTGAGGCTGCTGAAAGTATGCAATTCCATGCAAGCCACCAGTTTTCGGTCGGGATACTGATGTTTAACTGCTTTTACAGTAGCTTTTAGTTTGGACGGTGAATGTGCAAAATCTTTGAATGCTACAGATTTATTGGTTTCACAAATTTTTTGTAGACGATTAGAAGCACCAGGGAATTCTGAAATAGCTGAATAAAACTGCTCGTCGGTAACTCCAATTTGTCTGCAAGCCAACCGTGCAGCATTCATATTCTGCAAGTTGTGTTCACCAAAAAACTTTAAAGCTACATCACCTTTTTTTGTTTTTAAATAAGTAACGCCTTTAACAACTTCATATTCTGGCGTGTTGTAAGGAAATGGTACAATATCCCGACGAAGTGTTTCAGCAATTTTATTCAGATTAGCATCACCGTCAAAATAAATCAATCTACCCTGACCTTCCATCAATTCGGTAAATATCTGGAATTGCTCCACATAATTTTCGAATGTTGGAAAAACATTGATGTGATCCCACGCAATACCTGTGAGCACTGCAATATGAGGTTTGTATAAATGGAATTTGGGACGGCGATCGATGGGTGAAGTAAGATATTCATCACCTTCGAACACGGCAATCCGCGATTCGTAGGAGAGTTTCACCATGTTATCGAAACCTTCAATTTGTGCTCCCACCATATAATCGGCATCGATTTTGAGTTGTTTCAACACAAAAAGAATCATCGCCGTGGTGGTTGTTTTTCCATGACTTCCGCCCACCACAATACGGGTTTTACTACGTGTTTGTTGGAACAAGTACTCAGGAAACGAGTATATTTTTAAGCCTAACTCTTTGGCCCTAATCAATTCGGGATTATCAAGTGTGGCATGCATTCCTAAAATAACAGCACTTAAACCTTTGTGGATTCTGTCGGGAAACCAACCCATTTTTTCGGGTAGTAATCCATAAGCTTTTAAACGACTAAGAGAAGGCTCAAATACTTCATCATCAGAACCTGTTACGTGTGTATTATTTTTTTTGCTGATGGCGATGGCTAAGTTGTGCATAGCTGCTCCACCAATAGCGATAAAATGAACTCGTTGCATAGGGTTGGAAAGTTGAATGATTTTACTTATTTTTGCGGAAAGATAATTGAAACGCAAAAGTAGTAAGAAATAACGAATGCTTATAACAAAAAAACATGAAATTACATAAAATAGAAGCAGGAAATTTTCAAGTAGACGGTGGGGCGGCTTTTGGGGTAGTTCCAAAGCGGGTTTGGCAAAAAAGATATCCCTGCAATGAAGATAATTTTTGCAGGGTGACCATGCGTTGTTTGTTAGTTGATACTGGTGATAAACGTATTTTAATAGACACTGGGTGTGGTGATAAACAATTGGAATACCTGAAATATTATGATTTTGTGGGTGTCATTAATTTTGAAACGGAGCTAAATAAACTTGGATATACCTGCAATGACATAACCGATGTGGTATATACACATTTGCATTTCGACCATTGCGGTGGTAGTACTTATTATAATGCTGACAAAACGAAGACCGAACTTACTTTTCCAAACGCGACGCATTATGTAGGAGAAGCCCAATGGAACAACTTTTTGAAACCCAATGTCCGCGAGGGCGATTCCTATTTCCCCGAAAACATTTTACCAATTCATGAAGCCGGAAAACTAAAATTGATAACCGAAAACCAATGGATTTGCCCCGAAGTTGAACTTCGACTTTTCAACGGCCACACGGTTGGACAATTGGTTTGTTACATACATAAAGTCGAAAAAACATACATTTATGTGGGTGACGTGATTCCTACGGCAACAAATATACCTATTGCATGGATTTCTGCTTATGACCTCAACCCCATTGTGGCAATGGAAGAGAAGAAAGTGTTACTTGACGAAGCAGTTGCAAAACAACAGATTCTTATTTTTGAACATGACGCTTATGTTGAAAGCTGCACTGTGAAGGATATGTATGGGAAACATCGAGTGGATGAAACATTTGAACTTTAGTGAATAGTAATAATCAAAAATCATTAGTTGAATGGTTATTAATACGTGTCCAAATTTATAAGTTTCATAATATCGTGAAATTGTAGTATTGTATGTCGTATCTGTACAATTCCAGCATTGTTCAACTTCATTTTATTTGCTACCAATTTCTCCTTGTATTGATAAGTGAGTATTTCATCATAGGTAGATAAAACATTTTCTATGGCAATGATTATGTGAGTAGCCACTTCGCTAGATATCTGTTGATGTTCAAAGGTTAAATATACTATTTTCATATTCCAGCGTTTGGATTTTCGAATATGCTCTATCTCTTTTCGCAACAATTCATCTACTGCTTCCAGTTTATTGTATAAATCGGCATCCGCACCTTTTACCCCAAATTTTCCACACTGGTGTGCTGTTCTAATCAAACATTCATAAGCTAAGGCTGTGGAGGTTTCCATGGTTAGTTATTTGTTTTTTTGATGATTAGGTACAATGAGGTTAAATGTGAATTGATTTGTATTGTTTATCGTTTGATTTTCAGATAAATTTTCAGCCTCAAAGGGGATACACAAACTGTTGAGGTTCCATAAGTCATTTTGTATTTGCACGACACATTTGAGCAATTAACAAAAAGAACTTTTTCCCCGATGCATCTAATTATGATGCTTGCCAGACAGTGGCATCTATTGTCATATTCCGGACTGTTAGATTTGGAGTTGGCAAAATTCTTTTCTAGGTTCATTTTATTCTACAGTATCAATGATTATTTTAAAATAGAATCATAAAGGGAGTTAGTAATGTAACTCGCAATAAAAGAGGAATTTAATTGAGATGATTGATTTTGGTTTTCAAGGAAAAGCAATATGGAGCAAAATTAGTGTCAATGAATCTGCCATTTTCGGTTTTGGAGATGTCTAAAAAAAATAGGTAAAACATGTTTATAGACTTGTAGGTACCGTCAATTTGTTGGGATTCTGGAGTATTACGGTTGTAAATTAGGTTTCCTATGCAGGAATTAAAAGACATTATGTAGGTTATCATTTTTGTTTGTTTTTACATGCGTTTCATACATGGATATTCTGATTTAAAGACTGTCTGGTTGTTCCTGATTCATTTTTTTACAAATAATTCAATAGCCATTTGTTATGATCTTCACCATATGAATTTACCCATGTGGCATTTTTCATCGATTCCATTACAAAAAGTCGATCCTCGGAAATAATGGTATCTTTAATGTCTTGTACTATTTCCAAATCGCGTTTTAATGTGCTTATAGCACAGGCATTTTCGTGAATTGGACAGAAGGATTCGTACTCACGAAGTTTTTCCTTAACTTTTTCCTTGCGAGTCGTATCGTTGATTTCAAATGTTACAATGTAAGTTCTCATAATTGTTTTGTTTATGGGTTGGTTTAAATAATGATTATTCATTCGTTTTCGAATGTGAATTTAGGTTGACCATGCACTTCACACTTGGCAGTCAATGTTAAACAACTTCGTGTTTGGGTGTTTTTGTCAATTGTTACAACTGCTATGTGAAGTCGGTATTTGTCTGTTTCGTGACTGACAGATGCCATTTCGATACAAAGAGTAGTTATTTCTCTAACAAGCGATGCGAATTGGCTACCAACAATGTGACATACTACTCTTAAATGTATTTTCACAACAAAGATGTTGTAAAATACAAAATATCGTTGTATTATGTTTGTTTTTTTTCAAAAATAGGTGTGAATTAATTCTCTCAAGAAAATGAGAAGGGGACTGAGTCATTGTCCAAATTTGAATTGATAGCTTATAATACTGATGTTTCAATAGAATCAAGGACATACTTGTTGGAATAAAATTGATAAAACTCAATTAGTTAATTAGGTAATGCAAAATAACAACATTTATTTCAATTAACTACTATATAATGAATTTATTTTGAAAGTATTATTGAAAATAATTTAATTTTAGTTCAAAAGTTTGTAGTATTTTCAATTTTGTAAACACAAAAGAATACAACTATTTACATATTTGAGAACTTGAAAGTGGCGGTTCCACTGATGTTTATTAAAAGAATTAGTATTATCATGCATTACAGGCATGTACTTTTAATGAGTTATTAACAGAAAAGAGGTTGGTAGTTTGGAGGGAGTTATAGCAGATAAAAGCCAATAAAATTGGAAAGTATAGGAACTATTTGAATTTGAAGTGGTCAAAGACAACACATCGTAAATAATTCACAAAAATATAGCTGCCACAACCAAGCTTATAGAAGACTTATGTGTGGCGGCTTTACATTTTTTGAATTATTTGGTAATCAGTGTTTATTGATTGTTAATTGCTGATTACTGAGCATCTTCATCTTTGAACCAACCGGCATACATTGCGTATTGATGGGCAATCTTTCGGTTGATTTCGTTACTTTGTTCTGGCGCTACATTCTTTACAAATTTAGCTGGAACGCCTGCCCAAAGAGTGAATGGTGGTATAATGGTATTGCTCAACACCAAAGCGCCAGCGGCAACTATTGCCCCCTCGCCCACCTCGGCATAATCGAGTAATGTGGCGCCCATGCCTATCAAGGCGTAATCGTGAATACAAGCTCCGTGAACTGTAACGTTGTGACCAATTGAAACATAATCGCCGATAACCACTGTGGATTTTTCGTATAAAGTATGCAACACCGAACCATCTTGTATGTTGGTGTGATTGCCAATGCGAATGGCGTTAACGTCGCCCCGCAACACAGTATTGAACCACACACTGCAACCTCTACCCAACACCACATCACCTACTACTGTTGCATTTTCGGCTAAGTAACAGTCTTCGCCTATTTGGGGAGTAAAGCCCCGCACTGATTTTATTAATGCCATAATTCTTGTTTTTTATTAAGCCACAAAGATACATCAGTTATGAGAATTAAAGAAATGGAAGAACGAATTTTATTTTATCTTCAATCCATTGGTTTCACTAAATATTTATTCAAGGCTAACCTTGGTTGGAGTTGGCAGTTTTATTAATACCAGCAATTGTGGCAAACTGGCTTTTTGAACAAGTTGTAGGTTATCATCAGCTCGTTGGTGCCGATGGAGCTTCGGCGAATATCGCCCAAATGATAGTCGTAACTGTAGGATAGATGGAGGAATTCGGTGAGGTCGAAACCAAATGTGACGCCAATTTCGCTGTGGGTGCGATAGAATAATCCTATGTCGAACACATCCGGTTTATCAGTAAGTCCATTGTTTTTTTTGAGCTTAAAATATGCTGTACTGTTGAATTCTAATTGATAGATATTGGCATATTGAATGCCGCAAACACCATATCCAAAGCTGACAATATCGCTTGAATATTGACGAAACCTGCCATAAAGAAAATTGGTATTTGTTTGAAGTGGATTTAATGGCGAAAACAGCGAAAAAATATTCTGACTTGCGGCACCTATTTTCAACGATTTGTTGGTAAGCTCCACTCCTATTGATGCATCAAAACTGTTTTCGGATTTTAAAAGTTGGTATATCTCGGAGTCATCATTCGACATTACATTTATTTTTGAAGGGTCGTAACTTAGCATTTGAAAATTCCCCCTGACACCCATATGTAGCTGCCAACTTTGCTCAAAAAGTATGGCATAAGCATAGGAAAGATTAATGTTGGAAGTGGAAGTGTAGCCAATTTTATCCTGCATAACAATCAACCCAAGCTGGGTATGTAAATCGTCAAAATAAGTGGTTCCTGATGCGAAAAGAGTGATGGGTGCACCTGGAAAACCGAGCCATTGTTTGCGTGCCGCCATACTAAACACTGCCACATATTTATCGTAAATAGTTGCCGGATTGAGGTATTGAGGATTCTTCCAAAAATTGCTCACCCGAATATTCGATTGACTGGACAACTGTTGAAATATAAGACTGAATAGTATTAGTAAGTAGAGTTTTTTCATAATGAAAAATGCTAACGAATGACCATAATGTAACCTTCTTCCGACTTCTCGATATCACCAGACAGATAAATTAGGACATAGAAATAAGTGTCTTTGGCAACCGGTTTTCCGTTGTAGGTTCCATCCCAACCATCTATTCCATCGAAAAGCTTTATGCCATTGCGGTTATAAATTTTTACGTGATAATCCTTCATAAACACATCGTTTTTCCCGTCGCCATTCGGCGTAATTGTATTGGGTATTTTAATGAAGGATAAATTTGTAATTACTGTGCTATCACAGCCGTTTTTTGTTTTTAAAATGTCGGTATACTCACCTGGCTGGTCATAGTTATTTCCGTTAATTGTATAGATTTGACCTGTAAAAATGCTAATTGACTGTGAGATATTATAAACTGGAAGTAAATTTAACTCCAATGTTACCACCACATTATCACCAAACACATTGGTCATGATTTTGGTGTAAGTTCCAGCGGCATAGTACGCGGTCCCGTTCCATATATAGGGCAAATCTGAAGGGCAAACCGAAACGATTGTAGAGGCAGCGGCTGACAAATTCACCTTTAATATTAAAGTGGCAATGCTATCGCAACCTACGGCGTTGATAAAACTGATGGGCGAAGTGTAAGTCCCAGATTCGGTATAAGCCATCTTGTTCCAAACATATGGCAGTTTTGCTGCATTAACTGCATCTTTGGTGACGGAACTTGAAGTGGACACAACGTTCAATTTCAAAGTAGCAACACTATCACAACCCGATACAGTATGAAAGAAAGCGGTGTACGTACCAGTTTCTGAATAAAAGTTTTTATTCCAGAAATAAGGCAAAGCCGAAGGGCAAACGTAATCGACAGTAGTGGAAGTGAGCGGCGATTTAACTATAAAGTCCAAAGTTGCAATACTATCACAGCCAATAGAATTAACAAGACAAACGTTATAAACACCCGTTGTCGTGTAGGAATGATTGTTCCAAAAGTAAGGCAAAGTGTATGGACATGTTACCACATGGATCACGGAAGCCGTCGACTGCTTCACTGCCAATATCAATGTGGCAACACTATCGCAACCTGCCGCATTGATTAAGTTGGCAGTGTAAGTTCCTGCCGCATTAAAGCTTTTTCCGTTCCAAATAAAGGGAAGCAGAGAGGAACAAACGTCAGTGCTGATGGTGGAAGTTGTTGGTGTCTTCACTGACAATACCAAAGTGGCAATACTGTCGCAACCGACCGAATTTAAAAAGCTTGCCGTGTAAGTTCCTGCGGAATTATAGCTTTTTCCATTCCAAACATACGGCAGATTATTGGAACAAATAGAAATATTTGTGGTGGAATTTGAAGTAGACTTCACTGCCAATATCAAAGTCGCAATGCTATCGCAACCAACGGAATTAGTAAAATTAGCGGTATATACTCCTGCATAATTATAGCTTTTCCCGTTCCAAACAAAAGACAAAATATTAGAACAAACGGAAACATTTGTAGTAGAAGTGGTTGGCGTTTTCACTGCCAAAATCAATGTCGCAACACTATCGCAACCAACTGAGTTAGTGAAATTAGTGGTGTAAGTTCCAGCCGCATTATAGCTTTTTCCGGTCCAAACATATGGCAAGTTATTAGAGCAAACAGAAATGTTGGTGGTGGAAGTTGATGGCATTTTCACTGCCAATACCAAAGTGGCAATACTGTCGCAACCAGCAGAATTGGTTAAGTTGGCGGTGTAAGTTCCAGCGGAATTATAGCTCTTTCCGTTCCAAACATACGGCAAATTATTGGAACAAACAGAAACGTTTGTAGTGGAAGTTGTTGGTATTTTCACTGCCAATACAAATGTCGCAATGCTATCACAACCAACGGAATTCGTGAAGTTGGCAGTATAAGTTCCTGCTGAATTATAGCTTTTTCCGTTCCAAACATATGGCAAAGTATTGGAACAAACGAAAACGTTGGTGGTGGAAGTAGTTGGTGTTTTCACTGCCAAAACCAAAGTCGCAATACTATCACAACCAACAGAATTAGTGAAGCTTGCCGTATATGTTCCTGCTATATTATAGTTTTTCCCATTCCAAACATACGGCAAGTTATTGGAACAAACGGATACGTTGGTGATGGAAGTTGAAGGAGACTTTACTGCCAATACCAAAGTCGCAACACTATCGCAACCAACGAAATTGCTGAAGTTGGCAGTGAAGGTTCCAGGTGTATTATAGCTTTTTCCATTCCAAACATAAGGCAGATTATTGGAACAAACTGAAACGTTGGTGGTGGAAGTGGTTGGAGATTTCACTGCCAATACCAAAGTCGCAATACTGTCGCAACCAACTGAATTAGTAAAGCTGGCCGTGTAAGTTCCGGCGGTATTATAGCTTTTCCCGTTCCAAACAAACGGCAAGTTATTGGAACAAACAGAAACGTTGGTGGTGGAAGTTGAAGGAGACTTTACTGCGAATACGAAAGTCGCAATACTGTCGCAACCAACTGAATTAATAAAATTGGCGGTGTAAGTTCCTGCAGAATTATAGCTTTTCCCATTCCAGATAAAAGGCAAGTTATTGGAACAAACGAAAGCGGTTGTAGTAGAAGTGGTTGGCGTTTTCACTGCCAAAATCAATGTCGCAACACTATCGCAACCAACAAAATTAGTGAAGTTTGCCGTATAAGTTCCTGCTGAATTATAGCTCTTTCCGTTCCAAACATACTGCAAATTATTGGAACAAACAGAAATGTTGGTGGTGGAAGTTGATGGCATTTTCACTGCCAATACCAAAGTGGCAATACTGTCGCAACCAGCAGAATTGGTTAAGTTGGCGGTGTAAGTTCCAGCGGAATTATAGCCCTTTCCGTTCCAAACAAAAGGCAAGTTATTGGAACAAACGAAAGCGGTTGTAGTAGAAGTGGTTGGCGTTTTCACTGCCAAAATCAATGTCGCAACACTATCGCAACCAACGGAATTAGTGAAGTTGGCAGTATAAGTTCCTGCTGAATTATAGCTCTTTCCGTTCCAGACATACGGCAAGCTATTGGAACAAACGGAAACGTTGGTGGTGGAAGTAGTTGGCGTTTTCACTGCCAATACCAAAGTCGCAACACTGTCGCATCCAACTGAATTAGTGAAGTTGGCGATGTAAGTTCCTGCAGAATTATAGCTTTTCCCATTCCAGATAAAAGGCAAGTTATTGGAACATTCAGAAGCATTGGTGGTGGAAATTGAAGGCGTTTTCACTGCCAAAATCAATGTCGCAACACTATCGCAACCAACAGAATTAGTGAAGTTGGCGGTGTATGTTCCTGCGGAATTATAGCTCTTTCCGTTCCAAACAAAAGGCAGATTGTTGGAACAAACAGAAGCAGTGGTGAAAGAAGTTGACAGAGATTTCACTGCCAAAACCAAATTCGCCACACTGTCACATCCAACTGAATTAGTAAAATTGGCAGTGTAAGTTCCTGCAGTATTACAGCTCTTTCCGTTCCAAACATACGGCAAATTATTGGAACAAACAGAAGCAGTTGTAGTAGAAGTGGTTGGCGTTTTCACTGCCAATACTAAAGTCGCAACACTGTCGCAACCAACAGAATTAGTAAAGTTGGCAGTGTAAGTTCCTGCAGCATTACAGCTTTTCCCATTCCAAACATACGGCAAATTATTGGAACAAACTGAAACGTTGGTTGTGGAAGTTGTTGGTGTCTTCACTGACAACACCAAAGTAACAATGCTGTCGCAACCAACAGAATTACTGTAGTTGGCGGTGTAAGTCCCTGCAGCATTACAGCTCTTTCCGTTCCAGACATACGGCAAATTGTTGGAACAAATAGAAATATTTGAGGTGGAAGTTGAAGTAGACTTCACTGCCAAAACTAAAGTCGCAACACTGTCGCAACCAACGAAATTGCTGAAGTTGGCAGTGTATGTTCCTGCAGCATTGTAGCTTATTCCGTTCCAAACAAAAGGCAAAATATTGGAACAAATAGAAATGTTGTTGGTGGAAGTTGATGGCATTTTCACTGCCAATACCAAAGTGGCAATACTGTCGCAACCGACCGAATTTATAAAGCTTGCCGTGTAAGTTCCTGCAGCATTGTAGCTTTTTCCATTCCAGACAAAAGGCAAGTTATTGGAACAAACTGAAACGTTGATGGTGGAAGTAGTTGGCGTTTTCACTGCCAATACCAATGTGGCAATACTATCGCAACCAACAGAATTAGTGAAGCTTGCCGTATATGTTCCTGCTATATTATAGTTTTTCCCATTCCAAACATACGGCAAAGTATTGAAACAAACAGAAGCGTTTGTAGTGGAAGTTGTTGGTATTTTCACTGTCAATACCAAAGTCGCAATGCTGTCGCATCCGACCGAATTTATAAAGCTTGCCGTGTAAGTTCCTACAGAATTATAGCTTTTCCCATTCCAAATAAAAGGCAAATTATTGGAACAAACAGAAGCAGTTGTGGTGGAAGTTGTTGGAGATTTTACTGCCAAAACCAAAGTCGCAACACTATCGCAACCAACGGAATTTATAAAATTGGCGATGTAAGTTCCTGCAGAATTATAGCTTTTTCCATTCCAAACAAAAGGCAAGTTATTGGAACATACAGAAGCATTGGTGGTGGAAGTGGTTGGCATTTTCACTGCCAATACCAATGTCGCAATACTATCGCAACCAACAGAATTTATAAAATTGGCGGTGTAAGTTCCTGCAGAATTATAGTTTTTTCCATTCCAGACAAAAGGCAAGTTATTGGAACAAACTGAAGCATTGGTGGTGGAAGTGGTTGGAGATTTCACTGCCAATATCAAAGTCGCAACACTATCGCAACCGACCGAATTTAAAAAGCTTGCCGTGTAAGTTCCTGCGGAATTATAGCTTTTTCCATTCCAAATAAAGGGCAAAGTATTGGAACAAACGGAAATGTTGGTGGTGGAAGTGGTTGGAGATTTCACTGCCAATATCAAAGTCGCAACACTATCGCAACCAACGGAATTTATAAAATTGGCGGTGTAAGTTCCTGCAGCATTACAGTTCTTTCCGTTCCAGATAAAAGGCAAGTTATTGGAACAAACGAAAGCGGTTGTAGTAGAATTGGTTGGCGTTTTCACTGCCAAAACTAAAGTCGCAACACTATCGCAACCAACTGAATTTATAAAACTCGCGGTGTAAGCTCCTGCTATATTGTAGCTTTTTTCGCTCCAAATATAAGGCAAGTTATTGGAACAAACTGAAGCATTGGTGGTGGAAGTGGTTGGAGATTTCACTGCCAATACCAAAGTCGCAATACTGTCACAACCAACTGAATTAGTAAAGTTGGCAGTGTAAGTTCCTTCAGTATTACAGCTTTTTCCATTCCAAACATACGGCAAGTTGTTGGAACAAACTGAAACGTTGGTGGTAGAAGTGGTTGGCGTTTTCATTGCCAATACCAATGTTGCAATGCTGTCGCAACCAACAGAATTAGTGAAGTTGGCAGTATAAGTTCCTGCTGAATTATAGCTCTTTCCGTTCCAGACATACGGCAAGCTATTGGAACAAACGGAAACGTTGGTGGTGGAAGTAGTTGGCGTTTTCACTGCCAATACCAAAGTCGCAACACTGTCGCATCCAACTGAATTAGTGAAGTTGGCAGTGTAAGTTCCTGCAGAATTATGGTTTATCCCATTCCAGACAAAAGGCAAGTTATTGGAACATACTGAAATATTGGTGGTGGAAGTTGTTGGTGTCTTCACTGACAACACCAAAGTAACAATGCTGTCGCAACCAACAGAATTACTGTAGTTGGCGGTGTAAGTCCCTGCAGCATTACAGCTCTTTCCGTTCCAAACAAAAGGCAAAGTATTTGAACAAACAGAAGCATTGGTGGTGGAAGTGGTTGGCGTTTTCACTGCCAAAATCAATGTCACAACACTATCACAACCAACAGAATTAGTGAAATTGGCGGTGTAAATTCCTGCAGCATTGTAGCTTTTTCCATTCCAGACAAAGGGCAAAGTATTGGAACATAAGGAAGTATTGGTGGTGGAAGTGGTTGGCGTTTTCACAGACAATATCAATGTGGCAACACTATCGCAACCAACAGAATTTATAAAGTTTGCGGTGTAAGTTCCTGCAGCATTGTAGCTTTTTCCATTCCAGACATACGGCAAGCTATTGGAACAAACTGAAACATTGGTGGTGGTAGTGGTTGGAGCATTTACAACTTTAATCTTTTTAGTAATAGTATCACTACAACCATAAATTGACGTACAAATTAATTTCACAATATAATCCCCTACGGTATTGTAAGTCTTTGTAGAGTTAGTAGTTGTTGATGAAGTTCCATCCCCAAAATCCCACAGTGCTGAAAGCGAAGTAATATCGCTAATGGTGGATTGATTTGTAAAAGTGATTGGAATTCCTGAACAGATGATTGAATCGGCAGCAAAACTGGCAATTGGCAATGGCTTTACCGTGAGAACCGTAAAAGCAGTATCCCTACAACCAAATCCCGAATAAGGCACTAAATCTACATTAAATGTTGTGTTATTTGCAGGTGGTGGCGTTAAAGTAATAGTTTGTGTCGTGTCGAGTAATTGCGTAAATGTACTGTTGTACCAATTATAAGATTTGTAACCAGAAGGGGCCGTAAGTGTCAGTGATTGTGTATTTTGACAATAGGTAGCACTGCTTTGTAACGATGTACAATTGGAACTCACATCGACATATGCATACCCAAAATGCACACCTTTGGTACAATCTTCTGTAATAAATTCCAAAATAATGGTATGTCCGGCATAACAAGAAAGATTGATGGTGACGGCCGTCCACGGTTTATACAAAACCAAATTATCTACCGAAGAAGTTTTAAAACCTGGCAAGCCAGAACCAGCCGTAAAATCGTAACTAGCACAATTTATGATACTTGAACTATTATTTGCATCATACACTTTGGTTTGAAAACGCGGCTGCTGTTCAAGCAAGTGGTTGGGATCTTGAAAAACTACAGCATAATAATACTCAATTAGGAAATTATTTTGATCTGCAGGAATTGTAATACTGCAACTCACCTTTTCTGCTTGACGCCCTACGCTATTATTACCCAGTTGAATAGAAAAATTTCCACCATTTGGACACAATCGAGGAAAATTTCCATACGCATCGTTGGTAGGTAATGTAGCCGCAGAAATTATTTGATGCCGCCCTGCAATCGGTAATCCGGGAGCATTCCAATTCACAAGATTTGTTCCGCCAGAGGTATATGCTAAACCTGTATAACATTGCCAATTTGTGAAATTGCCCCATTCAAAATCGATATTATCTGTACAAGCTCCAGCATTTGGGGCTTTTTGCAATGGCTTTTGATTTGATTTTGTTGTTGAAGTTGAAGTTGAAAGTAAGTCATTGATATTTATTACGTTTTCAGGCATTGGAACAATTGGTCTTTCCTTAAAAGACCAATATGACTGACCAACAACGCAATTGGATATCAATAAAATAAACAGCAACTGAGGCCATTTCATAAAATTTCGGAATTTCGCGACAATGAAAAATTGAATACAGAAGTGAAGGTCAATAACCAACAATTATTTGGCTAACTACTATCAGAAAATGCATGGTTATGCAGTGAGAGTTAATTGCTTTAGATTCTACGATTTGAAGTTAAATATCATCAAAATCTAAAGATTTTTTACAGTACAGTCAATCAAAGTAGTATACAGACCTATAGTAATTAAAGACCTAAGGAGTGCTATAGAGAACAATTCAAAACACAGATTCAAGTTTACACTTGATATTAGACTTCAAATATAATCAATTATTTTAATTCATTGCATTGCGTAATTTGTAGTAATAATTTCAATTCACAATGTCAAAAATCAGTCGGAAAACTATTTATTTTTATTAAACTTCAGCAACCACTAATAATCATTTACACAAACTAAAAAGCAAAACTAATCGACAGAAATTGAAATCAACACGATATTGACTGATAAAAAAAAGATAATAATGTAATGAGGCAACTCCATATATTTGTAGTCGATATTATTACAATGGACTTTATTATTTTCAATAATTTGCCAGGATAATAATCAAAATAATGAGCACGAATTCATTTGCTTTTATAGATATTTATATGATAAAATCATTTATTATACTTACAAATTAGAATGTCGACGTGCAGTAATTCAAATATGCAAAACAATTCAAATCATTTCTGTGTTTCTAAAAACACAGACAATAATTTAAAGGTAAATCTTTGATACAAAAGAGAAAAAATGAATGAATTAATAGAATACGCCAATATAAAACAATTACTTGACAACAGACTATTTCAATACAATAGGTTCGATTTTATTGATTCAGACCCAATACAAATTCCACACAGATTTTCGCGAAAAGAAGACATTGAAATTGCGGGTTTCCTTACCGCTACCATCTCGTGGGGGCAACGGAAAAGTATCATTAAAAATGCATATTGCTTGATGGAATTAATGGACAATACACCGCATGATTTTCTATTAGAAGCCGACACATCTGACTGGGATAGGGTTAGTCGTTTCGTACATCGTACATTCAATGGGGATGATTGCCTGTTTTTTCTTCAATCTCTAAAAAACATTTACATTCATCACGACGGGCTCGAAAACGTGTTCAATACTGGTTATAAAACGGACGACAGTATATTTAGTGCATTGACTTATTTTCGCGAAATATTTATTTCAATTCCTCATGATAAGCATGTTACAAAACACATTTCGAATGTAAGTTCCAATTCTGCTGCCAAACGCTTGAATATGTTTCTGCGTTGGATGGTACGAAAAGATGATAGCGAAGTAGATTTTGGATTATGGAAAGAAATTCCATCGGCAGCACTTATGTTGCCGCTGGACGTACATACTGGAAATGTTGCCCGAGCTTTGGGATTGCTAGAACGAAAACAAAATGACTGGAAAGCGGTTACAGAAATTACTTCTGTGCTATGTTCTTTTGATTCGGTTGATCCAATAAAATATGATTTTGCGTTGTTTGGAATTGGCGTTTATGAAGGAAAAAATAGTGAGAATAACTTATGAATATAAACCAACTCATCTAGTTTCTAGAAATGAAATTAGATCCAACAATTTCTTGTTTTTACGACCAAAATACCCTAAATAATTTTTGATTTTTAAAATGGCAGCCTGATATGCTTTGGCTTCAATATCAGTTGATATCATTTTTTGTAGAGCAGTGTAAGCTTTATCGCGGGGAGCAGCCATTTTAATATAGCTATCGTATTTCAAATAATCAGCTGCAACATACGGCATCTGGAGCATCAATTGATCACTCAAGGTTGCCATTTCATAATCTTTCAATTTAACCTGATTCAGAAAATCATCTTTGTATTTTTCATAAAACATATCCAAAGTTAGTTTTTCGCCATCTAATGTAAAAATATCGTGATATAAAATAAGTGCATTTTTCCTTTTATCACCATTAAAATGATCGAGACAATATCTCAAAATATCCAGATTTTCCGATTTGGTCCCCAAAGAATAAATACTATCCTCGGCAACAGATTTCCATGAATTAGTAGGGTATTTATCTATAAATGTACGGTAATTATTCCAATCACCCAATGTAACACTTTCTAAATACTGTCTTTTTTCGTAAGCTGCAAAAGCTTGAATATATTGCTTGCTTAGTGGATAATCATCAATAAATTTCTTGTAAACAATTGAAGTATTTTCTTTTTCAGCTTGTCCAAAAGCCAATTCATGAATTCTATCCCATGCAGAAGTAACCTCATTTGCAGCAGGATACCTTTGCAAAAAGTCTTTGTAACTCTCAATATTATCAATCACTTTTGCTTTTTGAAACGCTGAAGCATTTCTTTTTATTGTAACATCTTCAAATTGAACAGCGTCTGGATATTTTGAAATGAAATACTGATATGACTCCAACGTATTCTTCTCATTTGCAATTTTGTAAGCTGCCAAATCTCGACTTTCAATTACTTTTTTCTTGTAACTATCCGGAGCTAATTGGTAAAAATCGAGGAATTTTTCAAAAGTTTCTACATTATTTTTTGTAAAAGCATCCTCCATTGCCAATCTACAAATTGTATCTGTAAAGTTCTGAAGTACGATTTGATTTATTGGGACTTTATTGAACTTTTTAATCTGTTGCTCATCCTTTGTATTGTCAAATATCTTTCGGCATTTAGCTAAATACTCATAAGATTTTTCGGCATTATAACTAGTGTATTTCCTTGTTTTCAACAATATAGCCATTGAATAATTCCCCACTAAATCATCTGGTGATTTCAAAAGAATATAGCCAATTTTTTTTTCGGCATCTGCATACTCTCCCTTTTCAATCATTTTAATTGGACTTGGACCGAATAAAAATTCTAATTGTCCAAAAATCAAGTTGCTTGAAAGTATAATTACAAACAGTATGGAAATAAATCTTTTCATAGAATTATTTAAATTAATTAGTCACAAAAAATCATTTCGATAAATTATTATACAAATATAGATGATTTTATCACAAAATATCAAAAAGTGCTTATTAAAAAATTATTTCTTTAAAAACCAACTAGAATTAATCAAAATACAACATTTCACAAAACAGACCTAAACTTATTATCATTTAGAAAAACACCCAATAAATGACCGTTTGCATAAGAATGTCAGTTCCTTTTGTAAATCATTGTCCTGCTTACTAAATTGTTATATGATAATTAAAACAATTAAGGCCTCGCAATAAGCGAAGCCTTAACATAAATAATTTGAGTATTGAAATCTATTCAAAATGAGAACATGAATAAAACGAAAATATTTTAATCAAGACACTTCAATTAGACTCTTTTAATCTACAATTCCATTTTTAAAGTTACTCCCAATTGCAATGGTTTTCCAACCTGGAAGTATGTTTTCTTCAACGACGAGAAATAGAATGCATTATATTGAGTATTTAACAGGTTTTTTGCCCAGAGTTCAAGACCAAATTTACCCTTGGTAACACTTAATTTAGCATTCACCAGAGAATAGAAATCCTGCGAGATATCGTTTGCTTCCGTCCAGTAAATCTTACCAACACCAGTATATTGAACTGTTGCAATTAAATGGTCTATGAATGCATTTTTAAATGAATGCTCATAACTGCCACTAATGTTTAAAGTATGTTGCGGTGCATAAGGTACAAACTTTCCTTTGTAATCGACTTGTTTATAACTTCCTCCAGATCTTACAGAATCTGTATAAGTCGCGAAAGTAGCATGTGCATAGCCGTAATTTGCTCCCAAACTAAATCCATTTCCCAGATATCCTTCCATTGCTATTTCAAGTCCTTTACTTTCAACTTTCCCTGCATTTGAAATCATACGACCATTTCCACTTGGAACAAATTGAGTCAATTGCATATCATTAACGTTGATATAAAAAAGGGAAATAGTTGATTTCAAATGATTATCAAAAGACATACATTGACCTCCAACTTCATAATTCCAACTGTACTCAGGTTTATATAAAATTGCTTTACGAACATCTGGCTTCGGAGATGAAGGCATCAATCCATTTTGAACTAAATCAGCAAACATTTGCACATTAAATCCACCTGTTTTATATCCTCGAGATATATTTGCATAAACAAACTGTTTCTGAGACCATTCGTATTTTAAGGCTAACTTTGGCAATAATTCCGAAAATGTAACTGATTCCGAACCTTTTAAAGTATCTTTCAATACATAAGGAAAGTATGGTCCACCAAAACTCATATTGATATTAAGATAAGTATCTGTATTATAATCAAGTTTCACCTTTTCATAATCCACTCTCAATCCAGCAGTTAGTGAAAGTCCATCAATTAACAAATCATTAAAAGTAGATTGATGAAAAAATGCACCGCCCATTGTATTGGTATTAAACAATCCTGGTATTCCCATCTCGTTACTTGTAATAAGCATTTTGGGTGCACCCGGAGTCTTTCCAATCTGAGTAAAAACGGGTTGAAGAATATTTATTAATCCATCCGATTTAAAAGTAACAGGTGCATCCATATCCAATTGTTGCAAAAATCCAGTCACTCCAAAACTCCATTGGTAATTACTTTTGGAATTTGATTTCAAAATAATCTCTTCATTCAATGCATTTTGCTTTTGTTTTTGTTGCAAAGTGAAATAAGATAAAGGATCAAAATCCTGATCCATTTTCATGTCATCCTTGAAATATTGATGTGAAGTCGTGGAACTCAACACGAAATCTTTTGTTTTATATTGTAAAAACAAGCTATGGGTTAGCATACTACGTGTATACGAACTTTCGTCATTGAAATTTGGTTGAGCTGTTTTACCTTTTCCATTTACAGAATCATTTAAACCATAAGGAAATGCTGTTTCATCAACATAATCTAAATTCACTGCATATTGTGCTTTGAAATTTGGATTGATATTCCAATCAAGCTTAACTCGACCTCCTGCCGAAGTTTTTGCGTCGGCTGATTTATGTGTATATTTATTGGTAAAAAAACCATTGTCATGATTATAGTAACCGCTTACCGACACACCAACTTTTTCATTGATTTTGGCATAATGAGATGCTTGTGCGTTGAACAAACCATAGCTTCCGCCTGTAAGTGAGACTTTTGTACCCTGATAACTAAGTGGGGAAAGAGTGTAAATATTTACAACTCCACCTTCGGCATTTCGGCCATAAAGGGTGCCCTGCGAACCGCGCAACACTTCAATTTGACGAATATCGTAGAAATCAAAATCAAAAGTTGATTTTTCGAAATAGGGCACATTATCAACATACAATGCCATGGCTTGTCCACTATTACGTGAACCAATTCCGCGTATATATACTGCCGATGACATTGCTGAACCATAGTCAGGAATAAAAAAATTAGGAACAATAGCCGACATGTCTTTTATTGATGTAATTTGTGCGGCATTGATTCTCTTGGGATTAAGTATTGTGGAAGAAACCGGTGCTTGTTGTGGAGTAGTTTCTTTTAACGAACTAATAATTACCTCGTCAAGTTTGATTGTGCGGGTAGAATCTAAATTGTTTTGCGCTGTTAACAATAGGCAAAAAAAAGTAGAAACAACAATGATAAATTGCTTTTTCATTTTCAAAATAATTGTATTTTAAGTAGATGTTGGTTTGTGCAACAAAAAAATGATGGATAGAAAATGCTAATATAATATGAATACTAGACTTTTAGTGAGATTTAATTAGGAAATGACTGAGGGAGGAGGACGTGAAAACTGAATAAATGTCAAACCTGCCGAAATACCAAAAGGAGTTACGGAAAAATAGCCCAAAGATTTTTGTACAAAGGCATGAAATTGTACGCTTTCAACTAAAATTATTATTGCAGTATCATAAAAATCAGTGATTGAAACTGAATATGTTGAAGTTTGAGCACGTTCAACAGTGGAAACATGAGCAACTGTAGTTGTATATTCAAGTGGGCTATTATTCGTGCTATGTTGTGGAACAATTAGGCACAACAAATAACCTATCACCATCAGAATTTCCGGGATAAAGGTAACTAGAAGACCACTTTCGAACATAAACATATAAAATCCAATTAAAAATGAAAAGAGCCTCTCATGGGACTCGAACCCGCGACCTACTCATTACGAATGAGTTGCTCTACCAACTGAGCTAAAGAGGCAATGAAAATTCACTATTTTTTCAAGTTGGTATTTGAGATTGCAAATATACAACCTTTTTGGTGTTCCAAAATCAATTGGAGGTAATAAATTGTTTATTAATCAAGAATTTAAAATTGTACCTTTGCATTTGAAACATTGACAAACAATATAATGTCTGACACATACAAAACCATCACCTCAGCTACCGAAGGCATTTATAAAGAAAAAGGCAGTAAATTTCTGTCGTTTGCAATTCCAGTGAGCAATGTGGAGGAAGTGAAGGAAATAATGAAAAACTACCGAAAAGAGTATTACGATGCTCGTCATGTTTGTTATGCATACATGCTTGGTAATGATCGAGATGAATGGAGGGTCAATGACGATGGGGAACCTTCCGGAACGGCTGGAAGACCAATTATGGGCCAAATAAATTCACGGGGTCTTACCGATATATTAGTAATTGTGATTCGATACTTTGGTGGTATACTTCTTGGAACTGGCGGTCTGGTAATTGCCTACAAAGAAGCCACTTCCGATGCACTGAATCAAACTGAAATCATCGAAAAAACTGTTGACCAATTGCTTTCAATCAATTTCGATTATGTACTAATGAACGATGTCATGCGTGTAATTAAGGAAACAAATGCAAACATTAACAGTCAAAGTTATGATGAAAATTGTTTAATGAATTTAAGTATAAGAATGCAAGACAGTGAGCTACTGAAATTGAAACTTGAAAAAATTATTGGAGTAGTTTTAAAAAAAATCGATTCAATTTAAAATCATTACCTTTGTAAAAACAAACAATTCTAAATTCAGAAATTATGCACCCATTAATTCAATACATTATAGTTCAAAGAATTATAAAATACAAACTTCGAAAAAAAAGGGAGAAAATTACTGCAGAGGAATTAGACCATGAAATTGAGGATATAAAAGTAGAATTATCACATTATGGAAAAGATATAATTTTCATTGCTTTAGGCGTAATATCCGCCAGCTTTGGATTATCAGGTTTTTTGCTTCCAAACTCATTTATTGATGGCGGGGTTACTGGCATTTCACTTATTGCGGCCGAATTAACTGAAGTTCCATTGTCCCTTCATATTATTGCAATAAACATTCCATTTATTATTCTTGCCTATAATACTGTAAATAAGAGATTTGCGATAAAAAGTTTTTTTTGCAATACTACTTCTTGCTTTATCAATTCATTTTATTCCATTTTCACCGATTACTGATGACAAATTACTGATTGCTGTTTTTGGAGGTTTCTTTCTGGGATTGGGAATTGGATTGGCCATTCGTGGTGGCTCTGTTATTGATGGAACAGAAGTATTGGCAGTATATATCAGCCGCAAAACATCCTTGAGCATTGGCGATATTATATTGATTTTCAATGTATTGATTTTCTCAATTGCAGCTTACGTATTTTCTATTGTCATTGCTTTGTATGCCATTCTTACCTACCTGGCAGCAGCAAAAACGGTTGATTTTGTTGTTTCTGGAATTGAAGAATATATTGGAGTAACTATCATTTCGGAAAAGAATGAAGAAATCAGATTGGCAATTATCGAAAAACTTGGGCGAGGTTGCACAATTTATGCAGGTAAAAAAGGATTTGCCAAAAGAGGTGAAATATTGAAAAACATCAATATAATTTACACATTGGTTACACGTTTAGAGTTATCAAAATTGGAAACAGAAATTGATAAAATAGACAAAGATGCATTTATAATTATGCACAGCGTGAAAGATGCAAAAGGAGGAATGATTAAGAAAAGACCTTTGGCATAAAACACACATTATAAATTTAAAAATGTATGGAAATAAATCCATTCTTTTCTATTTCATTATTGCAATAAATCAACTACCTTTGCAAAACAATGAAAACGAAGAACTTTAAATATTTTTTCGCACAAAGCAACTTATTTACAACTAGTTGTAAACAGAAGTTGCCCCTAAAAAATACTGAACCAATATAAATCTACATCAGGTTTGTGTTGGTTTTTTTATGTTGACAAGTAAATAAGATTGGGAATCAAAGACTGGGGACTGGAGACCTTTGACAAAAAAATATACCATGAGCAACAATAGTTTAGTATCAATAGCTGATTACAGCAAAGAAGAAATTCTGGCCATTCTTGATTCGGCAGCCGATTTCGAGACCAACCCAAACCGGAAAACGCTGGATGGGAAGGTGATTGCCACTTTGTTTTTCGAACCGTCTACTCGTACGCGTTTGAGTTTCGAAACTGCGGTAATTCGATTGGGAGGTTCTATTATTGGCTTCTCGGATGCTGCCACCAGTAGCTCATCGAAAGGTGAAACGCTGAACGACACCATCCACATGGTGAGTTGCTATGCCGATGCCATTGTGATGCGTCATCCGCTGGAAGGCGCGGCACGTTACGCCTCAGAAGTTTCGCCAGTTCCAATTATAAATGCTGGAGATGGAGCCAATCAACATCCTTCACAAACCTTGCTCGATTTATATTCGATTCTAAAAACACAAGGAACGCTCGAAAACCTGACAATATGCTTGGTGGGCGATTTAAAATACGGGCGTACAGTACATTCGCTAATCATGGCAATGTCGCATTTTCATCCCACTTTCAAATTCATTGCTCCTGACGAATTGAAAATGCCTGACGAATACAAGGTTTTTTGCAAGAAAAACAATATTCCATTCACTGAAGCTTCTGAACTAAATGATAATTTCAATGACTCGGATATTTTATATATGACTCGTGTTCAAAAAGAACGTTTTCTGGATTTAATGGAATATGAACGGGTAAAAAACGTGTACACACTCAAAAATTCAATGCTCGAAAACACTAAATCGAACTTACGCATATTACATCCACTGCCACGCGTTACGGAGATTGATCCAGATGTGGACAGCAACGAAAAGGCCTATTATTTTAAACAAGCACAAAATGGATTATATGTTAGGCAAGCAATTGTGAGTAAAGTGCTAGCCCCCTAATCCCCCGAAGGGGGACTTTAAGAGTGCAGATTACAATTAAGTATAAAGATAAGTAAAATAAAACTAACTAGAATTCCCCCTTCGGGGGATTAAAGGGGCTCATGGAAAAAGAATTAAAAGTAGCAGCACTTCGCAATGGAACTGTGATTGATCATATTCCTGCAGATAAATTATACAAAGTCGTATCTATCTTACATTTAGATAATTGCGAACAGCAAATTACGATTGGAAATAACCTCGACAGCGCAAAAGTTGGCAAAAAAGGGATTATCAAGATTTCTGAACGCGCTTTTGCTGAAGATGAAACTAATAAAATTGCATTGATTGCACCTTACGCTAAAATAAATATTATTCGCGACTATCAAGTAGTGGAAAAACGACCGTTAACACTACCCGAAGAAATTAGGGAAATTGTACAATGTGCCAATCCAAATTGTATCACCAATAATCAGCCTGTAACAACTCGATTTCACGTACTGAACAATGATGGAGAAATTATGTTGAAATGTCATTATTGCGAGCGGGAAGTGAAACGAGATGAGGTGAAGATAAAATAATGGGTTAATAAAAAAATAATGAAGAAAAATAAAGCTGAATCAATAAATTCAGAAACTATAGATATAGATAGCATTAGCACAAAATCTCATGTTTCGTGGAAACCTGGAACAATGATTTATCCATTACCAGCAGTATTGATTTCATGCGGAAGCACACCTGAGGAATACAATTTATTGACAATTAGCTGGGTAGGTACAATTTGCACCAACCCACCCATGTGTTATATTTCGGTTCGTCCAGAACGCCACTCCTATGAAATCATCAAGAAAAACATGGAATTCGTTATCAATTTGACCAACGAAGATATGGCTTTTGCTACTGATTGGTGCGGGGTAAAAAGTGGAAAAGACCATAATAAATTTGCCGAAATGAAACTTACTCCAGTAAAAGGAGAAATAGTGAATGCACCAATCATTAAAGAATCACCGCTTTGTATTGAATGTAGAGTGAAAGAAATTATCCCTTTGGGTTCGCACGACATGTTTATTGCCGAAGTGCTTAATGTACAGGCAGACACAAAATATATTGACCCTGAAACAGATACATTTAATTTAGCAAAAGCAAAATTAATAGCATATTCTCACGGACATTATTATAAATTGGGAGAAGAAATTGGGAAGTTTGGGTGGACTGTAAAAAAGAAAAAATAAATAATCTGTATAATAATTCGTCTTCCGACTAAAGACATTAAACTTTAGACCTTAGACTTTAGACAAAAAAATTAAATGAAAAGAGACCAAGTTATTTTTGACATTATTGCACGCGAAAAAGAGCGTCAAATGAAAGGAATTGAATTGATTGCTTCAGAAAACTTTGTAAGCGACCAAGTTATGGAAGCCATGGGGTCAGTATTGACCAATAAATATGCCGAAGGATACCCAGGCAAACGCTATTATGGTGGTTGCGAAGTGGTTGACGAAAGCGAGCAAATAGCTATCGACCGCCTGAAAGAAATTTTTGGTGCTGAATGGGCAAACGTACAACCTCACTCTGGTGCACAGGCCAATGCAGCTGTATTTTTGGCATGTTTGAACGCTGGCGATAAATTCCTTGGATTGAATCTTTCGCACGGTGGTCACTTGTCACACGGTTCGTTGGTAAACAGTTCGGGAATTCTGTACAAACCATGCGAATACAACGTGAAACAAGATACTGGACGTGTTGATTACGACCAAATGGAAGAAGTAGCCATCCGCGAGCAACCGAAACTTATCGTTGGTGGTGGTTCAGCTTATTCACGCGAATGGGACTACAAACGCATGCGCGAAATAGCCGACAAAGTAGGTGCTATTTTGATGATCGACATGGCACATCCTGCTGGATTGATTGCAGCTGGATTGTTGGAAAACCCTTTGAAATGGGCACATATTGTAACTTCTACAACCCATAAAACTTTGCGTGGACCACGTGGTGGTATCATTTTATTGGGAAAAGACTTTCCAAATCCTTGGGGCAAAACAACGCCAAAAGGCGAAATTAAAATGATGTCTGCCCTACTCGATTCGGCAGTTTTCCCTGGTATTCAAGGCGGACCACTAGAACACGTAATTGCTGCAAAAGCGGTGTCTTTTGGCGAATGCTTGCAACCAGAATATAAAGTATATCAAGCTCAAGTAAAGAAAAATGCTTCAGCTTTGGCAGATGCATTAATTGCACGTGGATTTTCAATAATTTCAGGCGGAACAGATAACCATTCAATGTTGGTGGATTTGCGTTCTAAATTCCCTGAATTGACGGGTAAAGTGGCAGAAAAAGCATTGGAAGCAGCAGACATTACCGTTAATAAAAACATGGTGCCTTTTGATAGCCGCTCAGCATTCCAAACTTCTGGAATCCGCTTGGGAACACCAGCTATTACCACGCGTGGTGCCAAAGAAGAATTGATGTTGGAAATAGCCGAAATGATAGAAACTGTACTTTCTAATGTTGACAACGAAACGGTTATCAAATCAGTAAAAGAACGAGTGAACAAAACAATGTCTGCATACGCATTATTTGCGGATTAAGATTTGTAGCTCAAAATATATTTCTATAATTCAAAAAAGGCATAGCTAAATTAGCTATGCCTTTTCTAATGTATGAAATTGAATCTTATTCTTTAATTACTTTATATTGACTTTTTCCTTTCAATGTATTTACTTCCAGAATGTAAAGTCCATTCATTTCATTCGACAAATCAATTTCAGCCACATGTGAAACAGTTTTTACCATAATTCCTTGCATATTATAAACGGTTACATTTTTTACTGTACTAGCAGTTGAAACATATACCATTCCATTGGTTTTTGAAGGAAAAACGGTACAATCAGATTGAGTGTGCGTATCTTTTAATCCGTTTGGTAAATTTACCTTTCTATCAGTAAAAATCAATAACTCTCCAGCTTGCATATTGATTGTCATTTGTGTATTCGTCACATTCAATTCTGCACCAGTCAAAAGATTATACCATGTTCCCGTTTTTGGAAAATTTGGATTGGCAGTAATTGAAGCTGTTTGGAAATTACCCAGTACTACCATGTTCAAATCAGCATGTATAAGACCAATTCTACGTCCTGAACCCCAGTCGCTAAGACCAATATTCAAAGCATAATTACCTTGTGTAAATGCAGTTGGATAAAGTTTGCGAAGTGAAATAATTTTAGCTGAAGCGTCGGCAGCTGCTTTTCGGTGAGCCATATTTAACCAACCCCAAACAGATGATTTTTCATTTGTTCTTCCACCGTTTGAATTTATTGAGTAATCAAAACCCATTTCACCAAATTGCCATATCATTTTAGGGCCTGGCAATAGTGTGGTGAATGCTATATTCAACGGTACACGGTTTACACGTGCAATCGAATCAGTTATAAGAGTACCAGCACCACTAGTCTTTGCTTTGTAGAAGTTACGTTCTTCATCATGACTTTCGGCATAACCAACCCATTGACGAGGCGAAGTAATCATGCCATTAAAGTCGCTACTACTTTGATATCCCATGGCAGATTGTGAATATGAATTATTGACATTACGCCACAAATACATGCCTTTTCCTGCCAAATTATTTTCCTCGTCACCATTACAAAAGTGCTCCAAAATAAACATTGCATCACTTTTAACCGCTTTTACCGCATCGTAATAGGTTGATAAATTATCTATACGTTGTGAATCATAAGTTGACTCGGTACCAGAATTTTGAGTAAACCCTTTGGTTAAATCCATACGATAACCATCCACTTTGTATTCTGTAATCCAATATTGCAAAACCCTTTTAAAATAGTCTTTAGTACCAGTAAAACTGTGATTAAAATCATCTAATACGCTATATTGGTGAGGTGCAATTGGGTTCATCCAAGGATTATTTGTAGCTGGGCGATTATTGACGGCATCCCAATAAAGCAATGCGAAAGGACATATTCCAGATGCTTGATTAAATACCATATCCAATATTACTGCCATTCCACGCTTGTGACACTCATCGATAAATTTCTTATAAGTATCGGGCGTTCCATAGGCTTTATCGGGTGCAAAATAATGATTAGGGTTATAACCCCAACTATTATTTCCATCAAATTCTTGAATAGGCATCAACTCAACAGCAGTAATGCCTAAGTTTTTCAAATAATCGAGTTTAAGAATGGCTGCATCCAATGATTTTTCTGGTGTAAAGTCACGCAGCAACAATTCATAAATCACCATGTTTTCTTTATTTGGTATGGTAAAATTAGGAACTGACCAATTATATTGAGTTTTACCAGTTTGCAAAGTAGCAGCCAATCCATCAGTTTTTCCGAGTGGATAAACTTTTACATTTGGGAAAATTAGAGTCTTTTCATTTATCCATTTATCATTCCATGGATCCATAACCAATTCTGTATAAGGATCGCTTACTTTCAATGTACCGTCCACAAGGTATTGGAAACCATACAACTTGCTTGGGGTAAGTCCTGTAAGTGTAATCCACCAATAATTTCCATCTCTTTTCATTTGATAAGCATTCAATTGTGTCCAATTGTTAAACTCGCCTATTAGAAACACATTTGTTTTACCAGGTGCATACAAAATTAGAGTAGCTGAAGTATTGTCACTACCATAATTTATACCATCCTTTAAACCTGAAGGGCGAGCTTGATCTGTAACAGCTGTTGGCACGCAGATTAAAGCAGTATCACGAACCGTAACACCACTTGCAGTTGCTTCAGCAATTAATGTATAATCACCTGCAATTGAGAAAGTTTTAGAATATGAGAGAGTAGTGGCAGCTGTTGCAGTATTTACACTAGTACCATTGATTAGCAAATTAAGATTGGCGGTTACCGATGAACTTACGCCAATATTCATTACTGTATTTAAAGCAACAGATTGGTCAATAGTTGGATTGGTGAAAGTGATATTTAACCCTGCTTGATAAACATTTACAAAAATATCTGTTCCACCAACATCTTTGCCTTGCAGAGTTCCAGTAGCATTACGAAAAACAAAAACTAATTTAGTCACCTCTTCGCCAGCTAGTAAACCAAAATAGGTTGTCATATCAGGCGTAATACTCAATTTCCATTTGTTATTACCTTGAGATGTCAATTTGTATTTAGCTGAATTATCAAGCCAGGTTGGTGCATGTTTCCAATCTGAACCACTAGTGCTTGCTTTTGTAATTACTCCGGCATGAGCATACACGTCAGTTCCGGTATATCCCTTTAAAGCCGCTGTACCATAAGATGCATCGTAGATAATGTCGATAATTCCTCCAGCCGTTTGGGTAATAAACTGTGGCGTAGTGGTAATAATTTGTGCCCAACTCCCTAAGGAAATCATTAGCACCAAAAGAGTAAAAGTAGTTTTTTTCATATTTGTAATTTGATTTTGTTTGCTTATTCAATTAGAAATAAAGATATCATGATTAAATTCACGACAAATATAGTATAAAATGAACGTGCTAATATGAAAAACTACTTCGTGTTCTATTTATTTATAGTGCAAACGTTTGCATTAGGATTGTTATTGACGATTTAAAAGCAGTATTAGAAAGGAAATATTAAAACATTTTTTGTATTATCGTTTCTTCATTAGAAATTCAACAGGAACATTTAATCGTTGACTCCATGAATTCTCATCATGAATCGCTTTTTCATAAACTATCGACATGTAATTATAATTATTAAAACCTTTTCCTAGAGCGATTAAATCTACAAATTCTTGCGTCATTTCATAGTTTTTATCACTTTCGCCAGAACCATAATCCATGTAAATTTTATGATCTAAAGACGAAGCAATATTTTTCTTCAAGTATTCAAAAATGGCAGCAGGAATTTCATAATTAGGCTCAATAGAACTTAGCCATGCCGTTGACAAACAAGCTACTCCACCAAACACATTAGGATATTCAGAAATTGCATAGATAGAAATTAGCCCTCCCATACTTGAACCCATCATGAAAGTATGATGCATATCACTTAAAGTTGAGAAGTATTGGTCGATATAGGGTTTTACTTCATTTACCAAAAACTTGAGGTAATTATCACCATTGGCGGTTTTCCCATTGAAATAATTCTCCGTAAGTTTCGTCTTTGTTTTTTCTTCCAATTTAGTATATATTTTATTCGGAAAATACTCTGAAATTCGATCTGAACCAATGTTCCAAATTGCGACAATGATACTCTCTTCGATTATCTTGTCCTTCATCAATTGTCCAAAAACTTCATCTACTTTCCATTCCTTTTTGTTCCAAGTTTGTGTGCTATCAAATAGCATTTGCCCATCATGAATGTATACCACATTATATTTCTTTACAGAATTATATCCTTCTGGCAACCAAACATCTATATTTCTACTGTCAACAAACTGTGATTTAAAATTCTCAATTCGTTTTATACTTCCAGAAGACACTTTTGGTAGATTTTGGGCGTAACCTATGCTTCCAATTATCAAAATCAGGGAAATTATTAGTTTTATTTTCATAGAAATTATTTATTAAAAATCAAAACTGAATAGCCCCAAGGTTTTAATTTAATAACAGTATTATTCTTGAAATCAACATCTTCACCCAGGTAAGTACGAAATTCACCAGTTATATTGTCGGTTATTTTGAAGGTTTGTTCTTTTGCTGAAAAATTAAAAACACAGGCCACCAAGTTTTTTCTTTTCTGACGAACAAATGATAATATAGTTTTTGGATTGGTATTTCTTAATCCCAAAAAACCTTCGGTATAACCAGTGTATGTAAATGCCTTATTATCAACTCTCATTCTATTTAGCTTAGTAATAAGGTCTTTGCGAGCATAATTCTCAAATCCAACAGTATCTTTGTCGAAAAACCTGAGTCGTTTTGCAATTGGCTCTTCCTGACCTGTATATGTCAACGGTATTCCCGGAAGGGTGTAAGTAAGAACTGTAAAAGCATTTACAGAAGCTGTTGGCAATCGTTCATATTCACTTCCATCCCATGTATTTATATCGTGATTAGTAATGAATTGCATTCGTAGATCTTCTTTTTTGAACTTTTTTGATTCACTTTCGATTTGCTTGATTAAATCCGTTACATTCTTTTCTCCTTTTGCAATATCATTAATTATATCTTTCAATTTCCAATCATAAGTCATATCAAAAGCTTGATGAATTTTTGGCTCACCATCATCGGCAAGAAAAAAACAGTCCGATTTTATGTCATCAATTGCTTTACGAGCGTGTATCCAGAAGGTTAAAGGAATCATTCCGGCCACATCACATCTAAATCCATCAATGTTGGTGCTAGTAATCCAATACGACATGGCATCAATCATTGCCTTACGCATTTGGGGTTTGTCATAATTCAAATCTGCCGTGTCATCCCAATCTGTACCGGCAGGCACTGCTATATTCCCGACACTGTCTTTTGTGTACCAATCGGAATGATCTTTTATCCACACATTGTCACGCGAAGTATGGTTGGCAACCCAATCAATAATCACGTGCATATCTAGTTTATGTGCTTCGCTAACAAGGGCTTTTAAATCTTCTTCTGTTCCGAATTCCGGATTTACGGCCATGTAATTGCTTATTGCATAATAATCTCCGAGCGAACCTTTGCGATTTTTCTCACCAATAGGATTTATCGGCATCAACCAAAGTATATCCACACCCATTTCTTTGAGCCGTGGGAGATGTTTCTCAAAGGCCTTAAAAGTGCCTTCGGGTGTATATTGACGGATGTTTACTTCGTAGATATTCGTGTTTTTCGCCCATTTTGGTGTTGTCTTTTTGTATTGAATACTATCCATCAATTCTGATGGATTAGAAGTTTGCTTTTTACAAGAAACCAATGTGCTTGAAAAAATTGCTGCAAACAAGAATACGGAGATAACAGGAATGATTACTTTTTTCATATCTAAATACCTTTAAATGAACTGAGAAACTATTTCAATTTTAATTCCAAAATAAATGCAGTTTGTTTTGGTAATATTAAATCACTTTTCAAATCAAAAGATTTACCTGTCATAACATCAATTCCAAGGGTATTGTTTTTTAAGCTTTCAGAATAACGGTCAATTTTCAAAACTTGTTCCGTTTCATTATTATTCATAACCACCATAATATTTTCTGTATCGTTATATCGAAAATAGACATAAACATCATTTTGAGGCACATACTGTGTCAATAAACCTGCATGTATTACCGATTTTCCTTTTCTCCAGTTGAGTAATTTCGATTGAAAATTAAAGTAATCATTTTGAATTGGAGTGCGTCCGATGGCATTGAACGCATTGATTGAATCGCCCAGCCAGCCACCAGGAAAATCACGACGAATATCACCATCACCCACATCCTTGTTGCCAGTCATTCCTATTTCCGACCCATAATAAATTTGAGGAATACCGCGTGTTGTCATCAAAAACGACATTAGCATTTTGAACTTGGCAAAATCGTTTTTCAAAACATAATTCAATCTTTGTGTATCATGATTCTCAACAAAAATCAACAAGTCATTGGTATTGGCATACAAATAATCGTTGGCAATGGTATTGTAAAGTCTATTCATACCCAAATCCTCCCACGGATTTCCATGTTCGTTGAAACAAGTCGTCATGGCTTTTTGCAGAATAAAATCCATCACCGTTGGCATTTGCGAGTTGTATTTCAATGAGTTGACAGCATCTTTTTGCCAAAAAGCAATATCCTGTGTATTGAAAAGCCAGGTTTCGCCCATGATGTTGAATTTAGGATATTCATCGGTAATGGCTTTCGCCCATTTTGCCATTGCATCGCGGTCGTTATATGGATAAGTATCCATGCGAATACCATCGAGATTGGCAGATTCCACCCACCAAATAGAATTCTGAATAAAATAAGTCCAGAAATAAGGATTCTGTTGGTTCATATCGGGCATTGTTTTGTCGAACCAACCATCCAAAAATAGTTTACGATCAGCTTCAGAAGCATGTGAATCTTTGATGGTATATGCTTTATGATTAGTTTGTGTGTATGTAGGCCATTGATGTATCCAGTCTTCGAAAGGCAAATCATTCATCCACCACGCTCCAATACCACAATGATTTGAAACCATGTCCATAATCACTTTCAATCCTTTTTGGTGTGAAGCCGACACCATATTATTATATTCCTCGTTACTTCCAAAACGTGGGTCAACCTTGTAATATTCACTTATTGCATAACCGTGATAGGTTTGTTTTTCGTAATTATTTTCCTGCACTGGCGTACACCAGATGGCAGTTGCCCCCAATTCCTTGATATAATCCAAATGGTCTTGAATACCCTTAATATCACCACCATGGCGTCCACTGAGTAAATTCCGATTGGCTTTTTCTGTTTGTGAATCAACATTGTCATTGGTGGTATTGCCATTTGCAAAACGGTCAGGCATCAACAAATAAACCACATCCGCACTGGTAAAACTTTCACGTTGTGCTGAACCCACACGGCGCGCTTTCAATTCGTATGGAATCTGTATATCAGCTTTATCGGTCTGTTTCAACAGAATATTAAACTTACCAGCCTTTGCCAGTTTAGCATCTATTTCCAGATTTACAAACAGGTAATTTGGGCTACAAGCTCTATTAGTTTTCAAAACTTTTATGCCTGGATACTTGATGATCACCTCACTATTACAAATTGATGAGCCTTGAATCAACAATTGTAGATGCGTATTTTTCATTCCCACCCACCAGAATGCAGGTTCAACTCGTTGAATTTGGGCGATTAAACTGATAGAGATAAAAAAAAACGTTAGCAGAAGTAATTTTCTCATTTTGCTTTAAATATTTCATTAATTTGAAAAAAGAAAAGTCTGAACTAATAAAAGAACAGACTTTTCAAGTAATTGTATTTTGACAGCTAATCTATCACTTAATATTAATGTGATTTTTAATAACCTGGATTTTGATCCAATTTAGAATTTGCATTAATTTCAGATGACGGAATTGGGAAAAGATTAAAATGATCATCAAAATTTGTGCCTGCAAATTGTTCGGCTTTCCATTCCCATTGGTAGGTTGAACTCATCCCTCCATATTGACCAAAACGAATCAAATCTGACCTGCGATAACCTTCGAAGAAAAACTCTTTCGCTCTCTCATCAATAATATTTTGCAAGGTAAGAGAAGTCAACAATTTAGCCGCTGCTCGTTTATGCAATTCATTAATTGCTGTTAGTGCATCGTATCCATCTACTTTTGCACCTCCACGGAACACTGCTTCCCCATAATTTAAATAAGCTTCAGCAAGACGTAAAAAAGGAACATCTGTATCACTAAAAGATTGATCGCTTGCAGTTTTACCATCTGCACGCAAATTGTTAAATTTAATAACTGAATATCCAGCTATGAATACATTGGATGAAATTGATAATGTACGTGGAAGAATGCTATCTTTACCTGTTACAATTGATTTAATAGTTTTTCCTAAAAAGAATAATGATCTATCATCATGCAACACATTTGAGGGCAAAGTAGATGTCAAATCATAAGGATTTGGAAAGTATGTTGTACCTGTAGGAAAGAATTTCTTCACCAAAGTTGCACGTGCGCGATTTCCAGCCCAAGCAGATTTAGGGATACCCCAAGCAGTCATATCTTCTTTATGAGTTGATGCAATAAGAAAAGTAGATGTACCATAACTTTTTGTACGTACTCCATCGGCTGCAATTGGTAATAAAATTTCTTGATTTGCCTGATTAACGGTTGAACCATCAAATTTTCCAGCATTGTCTGCCATAAAAAGGTGTTTAAATACCGGACACAATTTATAATTCGAATCTATTACCTTTTTTGCGTAAATTGCAGCATCTGTCCAACGAGGAGTACCAGCTTTTGCAACGGTTGCAGGGAAATTAGCGGTAGCTGAAGTTTGAGGTATAGTCGTAAATATTTCTGAATTCAGGTAAAGCCTTGAGCGTAAAAGCCAATTGGCTGCTTTGTCTACACGATAGTATTGACCGGTGCGAGGTTCACTCATATCTGCTTCACATTCAATCAATTCTTTTTCAACATAATTAAACAAATCAACTCTTTTCATTTGAGTAGCATTATAGCTAATGGTTACCTCTTCTGCAAATGGAACATTTCCAAACATATCCAAAAGATAATAATAATTCATAGCACGCATAAAACGAGCTTCGGCACGTTGCTTTTTAGTATTAGCATCGGTTAAACCAATTGTTTGTTGCAAGAAATGATTACATAAAGTAATATTAAAATACAACCTGCCGTAAAGACCCGTAATTTGATCGTGTGAGGAACTCCATTTGTTGTAGTTCATTTCTGGTATTCCAGGATCTCCCCATGAACACATAGCCTCATCTGTAGTTAATTCATTCAAATTCCAAATTAACCGAAAAAAAGCCGATGTACCTTCATCGATACCTTTCACATCGCCGTTTCCAGCGGGTCCTTCTTGTCCTGTCAGTGCCAATGAAGCATAAATCTTTGCAAACACCGCATCTTGTTGAAATTCAGGGACAACATTTGGGTCAATATTCTTGACATTCAAATCGTCAACACACGATACCGTGCTTATTGCCAAAACAAATGACAGTATCGGGAAAAATAATTTTATATTTCTATATTTCATAATTATACTTTTTATTTTTGTTTAAAATTAGAAATTAAGACTTACGCCTAATAGAGTAATCATTGGTCGTGGATAAATATTATTATCAATCCCTGTCTTGCCATCTACAGTCCCTATTTCTGGATCTAATCCTTTATATTTTGTAACTACAAAAGGATTTTGAACAGTTGCATATATTCTTCCACTCGAAATTACTTTGAAAAGATTTTTAAAGCTATATCCCAAAGTTATGTTATCACATCGTAAGAACGAGGCATCTTGAACATAATAGTCGGATAAATAAAAGTTTGTATTTTGTTCTGTAAAACTGGTTTCAGAAGTAGAAATTGGTTTATTGGTAAAGAAACCATAATCAAAAACTCCTTTTGGTCCACTATTGCCATTTCTAGCTGCTACGTCATTGTACACATAATTACCTAAACTTGCTCTAAGAGTAAATCCGAGATCGAAATTTTTGTAAATTAGTTTAGAAGCTAATCCCATTGTAATGTCTGCCGTAGGTTTATGATAAAAGTATTTGTCATCATCATTAATTACTTGAACAGCGGTTGGTATTATATTTCCATCAGCATCCAATTTATTAGAACCATCAGCATTTTTCTCATAATCTACAGACCTATTTACAAACATATCTGCTGGTTTACCTACAACTGGTTTTCCGTTAGCATCATAAATTTGTTCGTAAACATAGAAAGAACTTGCTGGATAACCAACAGTATGTGCTTGAGCATTATATCCAGTACCAGATGAAATTCCGCCTGTTGCAACATAATAATTTGCTTTGTCTCCACTAATTAATTTTGTGATTTTATTTTGATTATATGTTACGTTATAACCAATTTCCCATGTGCAATTTTTGGTTGAAATAGCTTTTGCATTCACAGAAAATTCAACACCTTGGTTTTGCAACGAACCAACATTACTAATCATCTTATTAGTAAAGTTAGACAACGAAGGAATTGTAACTTCATTCAATAAATTAGTTGTTTCCCTGAAATAATAATCGAGTGAACCTGTAATACGACCATTTAAAATACCCATGTCTAAACCTGCATTCCAAGTTGTTGTCTGCTCCCATTTCAATATAGGATTATATGCATTTGGTCTGTTGGTAGACACATATGTACTATCGAAAGGCTGTAAAGCTCCGGCAATATTTATTTGATAAACAGATTGATATGGATAATCTCCAGTACCCAGATTTTGTTGTCCGGTAACCCCATATCCAAGTCGAAGTTTCAAATCAGAAAAAATATCTTTATCTTTCAAAAATTCTTCCTCATTAATTTTCCATGCAAAAGCTCCAGCGGGAAATAAACCCCAACGATTTTCAGGTGCAAATCTTGAACTACCATCATCACGTAAAGTGGCTGTAAAAAGATATTTATTATCGAATGAATAGTTTACACGACCAAAAAATGAAACCAAGAAGTTTTCAGTCTTAAATTCTTTTGGTAGATAATTAAAACCGCCTACATGACCAGTTTTTACATCAGTAATAGTTGATTCCAATCCCTGATACTCACTTTTTTGTTCGCGGTGAAATTTCTGCCATTCATATCCACCCATTACATCAAACCTATGTTTTCCTAATTCTTTAGTATATTGCATAAAGAAATTCAACGATTGATTCGTTTTACTTATATTTTCATAACCTGTCCTACCATGTTGATAATCACCAGCAGCGGCTGAATCAATATGTAAAGTCTGATTGCCGTAAGCCGACTCCATTCCTAAGTTTAAATGTGCTCTCAGTTCTGGGAGAAAATGAAATTTATAGTCAAATTCAGCACTTCCAATAAAATCTTTTGAGTTTGCCACATCGGTTTTTTGATTTAAAGTACCAACAGGGTTTCTCATCGAATTTGAGTTAGGTAATGAACCACTTAACCATTGCCAATACCCTCCAAAAGGAGCAAACTTAGGATCATCTGAAGTAACTGGTTGTGTTGGATCCATAGATACTGATGAACCTACAACACCTCCATCGGCATATCTATTATTAGCTACCATGCCTTTTCCATTCAAATTAACCTTCAGGTGGTCATCAAAAAACGATGGATTTAAACTGAATGCTCCAGTGTAACGTTCGAAATTTGAAGTTTTTATAATACCATCTTGATTGGTATATCCTAAAGAAAAGCGGTAAGGTGTATTTTTAAAACCACCCGAAACATTAATGTTGTGATCATGACTTAGTGCAGTACGATAAATTTCTTTCTGCCAGTCTGTGTTTTCCTTTCCAAGAAGATCTAAAACCGCTGGCTTTCCTTTATAAAGTGTATCCACTAAGTTTCTAAATTCGTTAGCAGTAAGTACATCAAGTGTCTTTTTAATGGTACTTACAGAGAAGTTTCCATCATAAGAAATACGAGGTTTAGAACCCTTTTCACCTTTTTTTGTCGTAATAATAATAACTCCGTTAGAAGCACGTGAACCATAAATGGCAGTTGCCGAAGCATCTTTAAGTACTGTAAAACTTTCAATATCATTAGGATTAATTGTGCTCAAAGGGTTTGCAACACCTTTTATCCCCTCATTATCCATGGCCAGACCATCAATAACGATAAGTGGATCATTGCTTGCAGATAGCGAAGAACCTCCACGAATACGTATTGTTGCTCCACCTCCAGGAGTACCACCACTAGAAATAACACTAACACCAGCAATTTTACCCGTCATCATATCTTGTGCATTAGTAGTTAACCCACGATTCAATTTATCAGGTTTAATGGCAGTTACCGATCCAGTAGCATCGTTTTTCTTAACGGTACCATACCCAATCGCCACTACTTCGCCTAGCGAAATTGCATCTTCCTTTAATTGAATTACAAGATTTTTTTTGCCAGCTACAGGCATTTCTACAGCTACATAACCTACATATTTAATTACTAATGTAGCATTTGCCGAAACAGAGAGAGTGAATTGCCCATCGAGGTTAGTAATGGTACCGTTGGAGGTTCCTTTTTCAAAAATGTTGGCTCCAAGAATAGGATCCCCGTTACCTGCATCTTTTACAACTCCCGAAATGGATGTTTTTTGAGCGGAGACTGCTGCGCTAATAAAAAACATCAAAAAAACGGCTACTACTGAGCGTAGTTTTAGCTTAAAGTGTGTGTACTTCATGCATTAGATTTTTAAGGTGGATAAATAAAGTTTTTTAGTTCATCGTTTAAATCAAAACTCACTTGTAAAATGAAGTGATTGAAAAACTTGAAATTCAATAAGTTCTTTGTTGTGATTTATGGGGCAAAAATAGAGCATTAATGTTTATTGGCAATCATTGTTTGTTATAAAGATTAGAAAAAGCAACGCAAACGTTTGCGCTTTGTTTTTGAAATTATTGCGTAAATAATTTTTTATTCGGATAAACTATTTTACTTTTGCATTGTGTTTTAAATTACATTAGAAAAATTACTGACTCATTCAAATCAAAAACCAAAAGTAAATGTTGTTAATCAGATAATTATATCAAATAAAGACTTGTAATAAAACTAAAAGCTAAATATCATTTAAACGATTATCATTTATTCAATTATAATTTATAGAATCCTAGTTGGGTTCTTTAATATTACAAAAATAAACTATAGTTTGATCTGATACAATAGGTGAAAACCATTAAACCATCTAGGGTAAACCCCTAAAGTCTCGTCATCAAATGTTTGTATCCTGAAGGAAATTTATAGTGCAACAATATTCAATCAAAATTAGCATTTTAACCTACTGTAATTTAGTACTTATATTTATTGTATGAAAAAGCCACAAATCACCATTAAAGATATTGGACGTGCGCTCAATATTTCTCCTTCCACAGTTTCGCGTGCGCTCAAAAACCACCCAGACATTAGCCAAAGCACCAAAGATGCGGTAAATAAATACGCCAAAGAATTCAATTATAAGCCAAATGCGATGGCATTAAATTTACGAATGAGTAAAAATAATACCATTGGTGTAATCGTACCTGAAATAAACAACTATTTCTTCTCATCAATTCTCTCTGGTATTGAGCAAGTTGCCAACGAAGGTGATTATAATGTAATACTTTGTCAATCCAGCGAAAGTTACGAAAAAGAAGTCCGAAATACACAAGCATTAATTGCAACACGTGTATCAGGCGTTTTGGCGTCATTGTGCAAACATACAACCAATTACGACCATTTTCAGGAAATCATAGATGGAGATATTCCGCTGGTGTTTTTTGACAGAATATGTATTGGTATAGCTACCGACCGCGTAGTAGTGGATGATTACGCAGGTGCTTTTGCAGCTGTTGAATACATGATTCAAACAGGATGCAAACGCATCGCATTTTATAGTTCACCTTTCCATTTAGAAATTTCTAAAAACAGAAAAAACGGCTATATGGATGCACTCCGTAAATACGGTTTACCGGTTGATGAATCATTAATACGTGTGTGCGATACTCGTGAGGAAGCCATAATAATAACCCCGGAAATTTTAGATAGACCAAATAGACCAGATGGTTTTTTTGCGATTAACGACCATTGTGCAGCCGGAATACTTTATGCTGTAAAATTAGCGAAACTCCGTATTCCACAAGACATAGCCATCTTTGGATTTTCGGATGGAGAACTTGCCAAAGCTTGCGACCCAATGCTCAGCACTGTAGAACAACACGGATATGAAATGGGAAAATATGCCGCCAAATTATTGCTAGATAAAATTAACGGAACAACGCATGGACAATATACAAATAAAATGGTGCGAACGAATTTGATAATTAGGGGAACGACGAGGTAACCAATTTAAGAGTTTGAAAATTTGAGAGTTTGAGAGTTTGAGAGTTTCATACTTGACATATAAAGAATTGAAGATTATTAAAAATTACCTGATTAAATGTTTTATACATTGCATTCATATACATTAAAAGAAATAATAATAATTATGGCTACAATTAATCGATTTGGGGACCTAGATATTTGGAAAAAATCTCGGTTAATGAGCAAAAACATATTTCTTGTGACAAGAAAGACTTAATTTTTAAGAGATTTCTCACTTAAAGATCAAATTTTACGCTCTTCAGGTTCTGTGATGGATAATATTGCTGAAGGGTTTGAAAGAGAAGGTAATAAAGAATTCATAAACTTCCTATCAATTACAAAAGGATCATACGGAGAAACTCGTTCACAAATTTATCGCGCTTTCGATTTTGAATATATCGACGATTACGAATTTAAATCACTAATTGATGAAACATCTACTATATCAGGTGGAATTAATAATTTCATGACCTATTTAAAAAGTGTTGATATTAAAGGTAATAAATTCAAACGAGAAGTAAATAAATAGTCAAAATAGAATCTTCAAATCTTCAAATCTTCAAACTCTTCATGATGAAACAACGTCTTTCTTTTTGGCAAATTTGGAACATGAGTTTTGGATTCCTGGGCATTCAATTTGGATTTGCACTGCAAAATGGCAATGCATCCCGAATTTTGATGACTTTTGGGGCTGATGTACATAATTTAAGTTGGTTCTGGTTGGTAGCTCCCATTACCGGAATGATAATTCAACCAATTGTTGGCTATTATAGCGATAAAACCTGGACTAAATTGGGGCGACGCAGACCTTATTTTTTAGTTGGGGCTATTCTTACCAGTATTGCGCTGATACTGATGCCAAATGCGCCCCATTTATCAAATATATTAGCTCCAATGTTTGTAGGTGGTGGATTGTTGATGATAATGGATGCATCTATTAATATTTCGATGGAACCTTTCAGGGCATTGGTTGCCGACAAACTTCCTGAAGAGCAGCACACTTTAGGCTTCTCGGTTCAAACTCTATTAATCGGCATTGGAGCAGTTGTAGGATCCTGGCTACCATATATACTTGGAAATTGGTTTGGAATTTCCAAAGAAGCTGGAGCAAATGGATTAGTGCCTGACAACGTAACTTATTCATTTTACTTCGGAGCATTTGTACTGATTACGAGCATTTTGTGGACAATTTTCAGTACGAGTGAATATCCTCCAGAGGAAATTTTGGAACAGGACAAAGAAACAAAACATGATAAGTTTTTTATTCCACCAGTAATGATTCAATTGTTATTGGTTCAGTTTTTTTCATGGTTTGCACTCTTTTCGATGTGGGTTTACACCACGCCGGCCGTAGCACTCAAGTTTTTTGGAACGTCGGATGCCAATTCAGTTGCATTTCAAGAAGCGGGCAATTGGGTTGGAATTTTATTTGGAGTTTATAATGGTATTTCTGCTGTACTTGCATTATCATTACCAATACTTACCAAGAAGCTTTCAAAAAAAGTGACACATTCCATTGCATTATTTATAGGTGGAATTTCATTACTTTCATTTCTAATTATCAAAGATGCTGATTATCTGATTATTCCAATGATAGGAATTGGAATTGCTTGGGCAAGTATTCTGGCAATGCCCTACGCAATGTTGGCCAATTCGATTCCGCCCCGTAAAATGGGAATGTACATGGGACTGTTTAACATGTCAATAACAATTCCGCAAATAGTAAGTGGAATTATTTCCGGGCTAATACTGAAGTACTTATTTGCCGACAATCCAATTCTTTGTATTGTTATGGCAGGAGTTTCATTTATAATTGCCAGTGGATTATCATTGGTGATAAAGGAGAGAACCTCAAACCCACTGAAGGAAAATTAAAAAGTATTGATTTTTTCAAAACAGAACACGAAACACAAAACATTATTAAGCCATGAACAAATATCTACAAACCGACCCTTGGTGCATAATTGAAGAGGGTTTTCACGTTAACAGACAGCTTGCATCCGAAAGTATTTTCAGTCTTGGAAATGGTCATATTGGCCAACGTGCTAATTTTGAAGAATATTATTCGGGCGAAACAATGCTCGGTTCGTATATTGCCGGCATTTATTATCCAGAAAGAGCCGAACGAGGCAACTGGAAAAATGGTTATTCGGACACCAACGATAAAATAATAAACGCACCAAACTGGACAGGAATTGGGGTAAGACTAAACGATGACCGATTGAATCTTGCTGAATGGGAAGTTCAGAATTTCAAACGAACCTTGAACATGCGCGAAGGCTTTTTGGAACGCTCATTTGAAGCGATTTCGTTGAAAGGTCACCGTATTCAAGTATCGGTAAAGCGATTTTTAAGCATGGCCGAAACTGAAGTTGGTGCCATCAGTTATACAGTAAAATCACTGAATTACGAAGGTCGAATTTCTTTTTTGCCATTATTAGACGCCGATGTAATGAATAAATACACAAATTACAACGAGCAGTTTTGGAATGTATTACAAACAAAAACACAGCAAGATGTTTCGCACCTTTGGGCACAAACACGCCGCATTGATTTTCATATATGTGAAGCAATGACTTACGTTTTATACAAAAACAACGAGCAACTGAATGTAAATCCAACAAAAATAGAAAAAGAAAAGGTGGCTGGCTTTAGCGTGGGAACTGATGTTAGAATTGGTGATACGGTTTGCCTAAATAAATATGTTGCTATTATCAATTCGTTAAATCATCCTCGTGAAGAATTAACGGAACGAGCCTGTACTATGGCTCGGGCTGCAAAAAAGAAAGGCTGGAATCAGTTATTTGAAGAACATACAGCAGTGTGGGCAGAGAAATGGTTGCAATCCGATATCATTATTGACAGTGACATTGAGGCACAACAAGCCATTCGTTTCAATATTTTTCAACTCAATCAGACTTACAACGGCAACGATCCACGTCTCAATATCAGTCCAAAAGGATTTACTGGCGAGAAATATGCCGGTGCCACCCGCTGGGATACCGAAGCGCTTTGCATTCCGTTTTATTTATGTACTTCACCCCAAAGTGTTGCAAAAAACTTGTTACTTTACCGATACCGACATTTACCAAAAGCAATTCAAAACGCTCAAAAACTGGGCTTTACGGATGGAGCAGCGCTATTTCCAGTGGCTACATTTAATGGCGTAGAAAGCTACAATGAATGGGAATCAACTTTTGAAGAAATTCACCGTAATGGCATAATTGCTTATTCTATATATAATTACGTCAAATTTACTAGCGACAAAAATTATTTGGTCGAAAACGGATTGAAAGTCTTGATTGGCATTGCACGTTTCTGGGCGCAACGGGTAAATATTTCATCAGAAACAAAAAAATATGTACTGCTTGGAGTTACTGGACCTAACTTGTACGAAAACAACGTGAACAATAATTGGTTTACAAACTATCTGGCTGTTTGGTGTTTACAATATACAATAGAAAGTATTGAGTATGTGAAGCAAAACAATTTCAGAGTATTCGAAGACCTTTCTCAGGAAATTAGTTTTTCAAACGATGAAATTTTTCTTTGGAAAGATATCATAGAAAATATGTATTTCCCACATAACAAAAAACTGGGCATATTTTTGCAACAAGATGGTTTTTTGGACAAAACGTTGACGTTAGCATCAGACATTCCTGCAAATCAATTGCCTATCAATCAACATTGGACATGGGATAGAATTCTTCGGTCATCATTGATAAAACAAGCCGATGTAGTTCAAGGGCTCTATTTTTTCGAAGATAATTTTGATAAAGAAACCATTCGTAAAAATTTTAACTTTTACGAACCACTTACCGTGCATGAATCTTCACTATCGCCAAGCATTCATTCGATTGTGGCCTCTGTGACTGACAACAAACAAAAGGCTTACGAATTGTATTTACGAACTGCGCGACTTGATTTGGACGACTATAACGATGAAGTAGCTGACGGACTGCATATTACAAGTATGGCTGGAACTTGGTTATCCATAGTTCAGGGTTTTGGTGGAATGCGTGTAAAAAACGACAATTTGCATTTTAATCCACAAATACCAGAAAATTGGAATGCTTATGCGTTTAATTTCCTTTTTAGAGGAAATCAATTAAATATCCGCATTGAAAAAAACAGAATGATTATACACAATATTAAAGGAGAAGGGTTAGATTTGTATATCAATGAAACTAAAATGTATATTAAGTCAGAAAGTCATGAGGAATTTACTATTTAAAATCATTTAGAAAAGATGAAAAAATATTCAATAACTCTATTGGCAATAGTATTTATTTTTGGATTACAACTTCAAGCCAAAACGCTCCCATTTATTCAAAGAGTTGAGCCTACATTTTGGTGGACAGATATGCATCAACCGGAATTTCAATTGATGCTTTATGGCGTTAATATTGCGTCGGCCGATATTTCAATCAAATATCCAGGAGTCACAATTTCACATAAGGAATTGACTGACAATCATAATTATGTTTTTCTGTACTTGAATATAACAAAAGAAACATTACCAGGGAAGTTTAATATCCAGGTGAAAATTGGAAAGAAATCGCAAACGATTGTTTATGAATTAAAATCTCGTAGAAATGGTTCTGCAGTTCGCAAAAGTTTCACGGAGGCTGATGCCATCTATCTACTTATGCCTGATCGTTTTGCAAATGGAAATCAAAAAAACGATTCTATTCCGGGTTATATTCAAGGTGTGAACAGAAATGATTTGGGAGCAAGACATGGTGGTGATATTGAAGGAATTATCTCCAAAATTCCTTATTTGGCCGATTTAGGAATAACTACTTTGTGGACAACGCCACTTTTTGATAATAATGATACAAAATACTCCTATCATCATTATGCTTGCTCCGATTACTACAAAATTGACCCACGTTTGGGCTCTAATCATGATTATATTCGGCTTGCCGATTCATGTCATTCAAATGGTTTAAAGCTGATTATCGATGTGGTTCCAAATCATTGCGGATCATCACATTGGTGGATGAAAGACATGCCTGCAAAAGACTGGCTAAACAATTGGTCTACATTCACTTCCTCAAATTATAGAATGACGGCTTGGACAGATCCACATGCATCAGAAATAGACAAATACAGATTAACGCATGGATGGTTTGCACCGAATATGCCAGATTTGAATCTACAAAACCCGCTACTTTTCGACTATCTTCGGCAAGTGTATGTTTTTTGGATTGAATATGCCAACATTGATGGAATGCGCGTAGATACATATCCGTATAATGATTTAAAAACAGCCGCTCGATTCGTTCAGTCCATTCGCGGTGAATATCCAAAAATGAACGTGGTGGGCGAATGTTGGGTGAAAACGCCAGCCGAAATTGCTTATTATCAATCGGGTAACAATAACAAAGATGGATTTGATTCTCAACTTACAAGCGTAATGGATTTCTGTTTGAAAGATGTTTTGTATTCTTCATTCAATGAATCAGAAAGTTGGGATACTGGTATGGCTCGATTTTATGCACATTATGCGCAGGATTTTGTATATGCTAACCCAAATATGATTATGAATTTTCTTGATAATCATGATATTGACCGTTATTCGACAATGACAAAAGGCGATATACAAAAATACAAAATGGGCTTGGCTATGCTGATTACGGCACGTGGTTATCCTCAAATTTATTACGGCACAGAAATAATGATGGATGGAATTGCAGGGAATTACGAAGGACATCGGCTCGATTTTCCGGGTGGTTGGAATACAGATAAACGAAATGCATTTGTTTCAAATGGCAGAACAAAAGCTGAAAATGAAGTGTTTAATTATCTCAAAACCTTGCTAAATTATCGAAAAAATAATCCAGTTCTACAAAACGGAAAGATGAAACAATTTATTCCTGAAAATGGATTGTATGTCACTTTTAGGTACAATAAAGAGAAATCCGTAATGATTATTGCTAATAACAACTTAGTAAACAAGGAAATAAATCTTCAACGATATGCAGAAATGCTAAAGGATAAAAACCAAGGAATAGAAATTACAACAGGAAATAAATACACCTTAAGCGATAACATCCCGATACCAGCAAAAACAGTTCTGATTTTAGATATAAACTAACCAAAAACTAGTATTATGAAAAAAATATCATTGAAAACGTTGATTAGTAAAGTGCGTTTTGTGGCTTTGCGATTTCCATTTACGTTGATTTTCATTTTTGGGTTAGCTTATTATACTTTGCTAAAAATCAACAACCATGATGCTGTAATCCAAGAACGAATTTGGGCCTTGCTTGCATTGGGTATTGCCATTAGTGTTGCTGTAACATTATTTGCTGAAGAATTTAAAAATCGATATTCAAGAGTCGGATTAAATCTTTTATCAATAGTACTTTTGTGTGGATATATTAATTCACTCCCAGAGAAATTACTATCAAATAATAATTATCAACTGGTAATCATTGGATTGTCATATATTATTTCAGCTTTCGTAGTGTCGTTTCTCAAAAAGAACAAAGATATTCCATTCTGGGAATTTAGTAAAACTGTAATTCTTCAACTTTTCATTTCCTTCATTTTCGCACAAATATTAATGGGTGGATTGAGTTTGGCCATTTTATCATTGAAGGAGCTATTTAATGTAAACATCAAATCGGAAGTGTATGGAAATTTAGCTGTATTCTGCTACTTAATATTTGCGTCCATTTATTTTTTGGCTAACATTCCCGACGAAACCGAGAAACAAAAATCGGAATACACTTTCAATAAATTCATCAAAATACTGGGATTGTACATTTTACTTCCAATACTAGCTATTTATTCCTTGATATTATATGTATATTTGGCACAAATAATTGTAAAGTGGGAACTGCCGAACGGTTGGGTTTCTACTTTAATTTCAACCTTGGGAATTGGCGGTTTCCTTTGCATGTTGATTTTGTATCCCTTGCGATTGGAAAATGAAACTAAAGTTGTAAATCTATTTTCAAAATACTTTCCATTGCTATTATTACCGCTTTTAATTTTAATGTCGGTGGGTATAATTCGTAGATTTGATGATTATGGGCTGACAATAAACCGTTGTTATGTACTGATTCTCAACTTATGGTTTTATTTAATCAGTATATACCTTTTCTTTTCAAAATCAAACCATCTAAAATGGATAGTAATTTCATTTGCCACCATTGCATTTTTGAGTTCTATAGGACCTTGGAGTGTTTTTGAGGTAACAAAAAAATCATTGGTTACCAATTTAGAAATATCACTTTCGAATGCTCATTTATTGAAGAATGGAAAAGTGTCCATCCCAACAGATAAAACCATTGTTCTTGATACATTGTTAGAAGTGAAAATCATTGAAAATATTCGCTATCTATCTAATAATTACGGAAATGAATCATTTCAACAATATTTCACCAAATCAATAAAAGATAAATCAATTACTGAATTATTTAAGGGACTGAATTTGAATGAAAAAATCAGAAAAAATAAATCTCTTGATTACTTTTCTGCCAATTTGGGTTATAAATCATTGAAATTGAATGTTGAACCTTATAAAAACTTTGTTAGAATCATAATTACACCGGATAAAGATTCTGTTTACAACGATAACGAGTTGTCAATAAAGTACGATAAAAATAGTCAGACTTTAATGGTAAAAAGTCCATCAAAAAGCTTTTCAATTTCGTTGAAAGAAAAGATTCAAATGATTAAAAACTTGGATGCTGCAAATGAAAATAGAGAATTTACAACAGAAGAATTAACTATAAAAACAACTGATTACAAGCTTGTCATTTACGTTTTAAATGGCAACAAAGAACATTCAAGCAATTTAAAAATCAATAATTTAGAAGCATATCTTTTTTACTAACATATTAGTTACACACAAATTAATTTCAATATGAAAAAACAGTTTATATTATTACTAGTATCACTTGTCGCAATTACGGCATGTCAACCATCATTAAAATTTCCTACAGACTCGGAAAACAGCTTGAATCTAAATTCAATTTTGACCTTAAAAATTGGAAAAAATACGGTTTATCTTCAAGACTTTATATTGAACCCAAATGAAATTGATTCAATTACAAGTACTTCCGAAAAATTAGCATGCACCATCGACAGTAGTAAAACAACTGCAACACTAACAGTTTCGTCTGACATGGAGACTTTTGTTGATGTAAAATTATGGACAAAAGGAATTGCATATTCTGTTCCTTGCCGAAAAACAAATAAAATTGATTATGTTTTCACTTATAATCCAAGTGGTAAAACGTACAAAAAAGTACAAATTGCTGGGCAAATGAACGATTGGGCTCCTACCCTATCGCCCGATTTAAAATTGAACGCCAAAGGAATTTATGAAGTCACCTTGAATTTAAGTCCAGGAACTTATTTGTACCAAATGGTGCTTGATGGCGACCAAAACCACGATGCTACAAATCCGAATAAAGTGGATAATGGTTACGGAAAATTCAATTCCATTTTGCAGGTAGCTGGTAATGGTGATAAATTCCCTAAAATTCAAACTGAAAAATACAACTATACAACCATCACTTTATCAACGGAAAACGATGTGAAAAAAGTATTTATTTATTGGCAGAATTTTCTTATTCCAGCAAAATACTCAATACAAAAACCGGGACAAATTTTAATAACTATTCCCGCTGAAGCAAATGAATTGGATAGGTCGTATATTCGTGTGTGGGTAAGTAATGAGTTTGGCGTGAGCAACGATGTGCTTATCCCATTAGAAAAAGGGAAAGTTTTGACTGATTATAAACAAATTACGCGCGCTGATAAACAAGCACAAATCATGTATTTTATGTTGGTGGATAGGTTTAAGAATGGTGACAAATCGAATGACCATCCGATGAATCGACCAGATGTAAATCCAAAAGTTGATTATTGGGGTGGTGATTTGGCCGGATTGCAACAAAAAATCAATGACGGATATTTTGAGAAATTAGGGGTTAATACACTTTGGATTTCTCCACTAAATCAAAATCCGACAGAACCATACGGTTATTATGCACCAATGAAAACCAAGTTCTCGGGCTATCATGGTTACTGGCCAATTTCTTCGTCGAAAGTTGATTTCAGATTTGGATCAAACCAGGAATTCAAAAATCTGGTAACTGATGCACACAAAAAAAATATGAATATTTTGCTCGATTATGTGGCACATCATGTTCACAACGAGCATCCATTCTACAAGCAACATCCTGAATTAACTACACCACTTTATTTACCAGATGGAACGCTAAATACCGAACGATGGAACGACCAACGGTTAACAACGTGGTTTGATACATTTATGCCAACATTGGACTTGCAAAACCCAAAAGTGGTTGATATCATGACAGATTCTGCCATGTTTTGGCTAAAAGAATTCAAGTTGGATGGTTTCCGCCACGATGCTTGTAAGCACATTCCCGAACAATTTTGGCGCAAACTAACTCTGGAAATCAAGAAGCAAAATCAGGGAAAAAATATGTACCAAATTGGCGAGACTTATGGTAGTCCTGAATTGATAAGCAGTTACCTCACCACAGGAATGCTTGATGGTCAATTTGATTTCAATGTGTACGATGTAGCCAATACCACTTTTGCGGGAGTTGGTGGTAGCAATTTGCAACAAGTTCAAACCATACTAAGTTCAAGTTTGTACAATTATGGCAACCATAATTTGATGGGAAACATTTCTGGAAATCACGATAAACCAAGGTTTATGGCTTATGCTTCAGGCGACTTGAAGTTTGGCGAAGACAGCAAAGCAGCTGGCTGGCAACGTGTTATTGGCATTACAGATTCAACTGCATACGACAAATTATCTTTGATGCACGTTTTCAACATGACCATTCCTGGTATTCCGGTGATATTCTACGGCGACGAAATTGGACTCACAGGCGCCAACGATCCCGATTGCCGACGTATGATGAAGTTTGAAGGTTGGAACAATCACGAAACCAAACTTTGGAATATCGTTTCAATTCTAACGCATTTGCGGAGCAAAAATCCCGTATTGATTTATGGAGATTTTATCAATATCCAAACCACAAAAGACAGTTGGATTTATGTGCGTAAGTACTTTGAAAAAGAAGCCATTGTATGCATCAACAATTCTTCGAAAGCGAAAACGATTGTGGTAGAATTGCCAGTTTCAATCAAATCAACTACTTTTGTGGGAGTTTTCAACAATAAATTTACTTTAGATAAAAATAAACTCAGCATAGATTTGCCCGCTTATGGTGCAGAAATTTTGTTGTAGTTTCAAATAAACCGCTGGCTAGGTTTACAAAATTTCAAATCTTCAAATTTTTCAAATCTTCAAACTTTTTAAAAAGAATGATTCAAATAAAAGACAAAGCATTGGCAGTAGCTGCCGAAAAAGGCATGGATGAATTCCTTCAAGTATTTACCGATGCTTATTTGGTGGAAATTGGTGGTAAGTTGACAGCTGAAAATATGTCGTTACTTAATGGGAGTCAACATACATTGCTGGCTCACAGGTTTTTTCAGGACGAAATGCGGGATGGAGGTTTTGTGCAGTTAATTCAAAATGGTTATGGCGGTTATATTTTTGCCAATCCATTTGCAAAAGCCATCAAGCAATTTGGTGCAGTTGAATTGGCAAAATTGATTTATAAAGCCAAGGAAATCTACGACCCAAACAAAGCTATTTTGGAACGCGAAACAACTGATGAAGAATTCAATGCCATGTATGTTGATTTCGAAGCTTTTGATGATTTGGAAGAAGCGTATTTTGAAATGGAAGAAAAGCAAACTTCATTAATCGCAGCTTATGTAGATGATCATATTGCAGATTTTGCTGAGATAATTGAATAGATATCATTGGTCAAAAAAAAATTACCCCGAAAAGCAAAATGCATTTCGGGGTAATTTTTTATATTCTATTTTAATTAAACCAAATTGTAATATTTACAACAATAGTTCATTTACTTTTTCCAAATCTTCAGGAGTATCTATACCCACCGTTTCCACATCAGTGAAACCTACTTTAATTCGATAACCGTTTTCGAGCCAACGAAGCTGTTCTAGCGATTCGGAGATTTCGAGTGGGGATTGTTCTAGTAGCGTCAAATCCCGCAGAACCTCAGCCCTATATGCATAAATACCAACATGCTTATAATAAGGTTGTAGCAAAATCCATTCAGCAGGTTCAGCGCCTCTGCAAAATGGGATAATTGAACGACTAAAATACATCGCTTCATTGCGTTTATTGATCACCAATTTCGGACTATTTGGATTATTTAAAGCTCCAAAGCCATCATTTTCGGTAAATACTTTTGCTAAAGTTGCAATTTGAGTATCTGGTGATTCAAAACATTTCTGAAGTTCTAGAATTTGTTCGGGTTGTATAAATGGCTCATCTCCTTGCACATTGATGATTACGTCAAATTTCTCATCTAATTTCGAAAATGCTTCATAGCACCGATCGGTTCCACTTTTATGTTGAATGGAAGTCATCATTGCCTTTCCACCAAATTCTATAACCTTATCATAAATCCTTTGGTCGTCAGTAGCAACATAGACATCGGTCAAAACTTTTGAAACTTGCTCATAAACTCTTTGAATCATGCTTTTGCCTCCAATATCTACCAATGGTTTTCCTGGAAAGCGAGTTGATTCAAATCGAGCAGGTATTATTCCTACAAAACGTATTGGAGTATTTGGTTTCATTTTTAAAAGCAGTTTAACGTTTCATCTTTTCTTTGTGCTTGTAAAGTCTTTTTTTAGTGTATGCAAACCAACTTGTAGCGCGCATTAAAAGTAAGACAATCAAAGGAAAAGCGGCTACATTAAAAGTTTGTGCAGAGAGTGCGAAGGCAAATAACGATCCAACCAATAAACCGATGTTCAGAAATTCATAAGCAAACAAATACGCCCGCAAAGGTCTAATCCACAAAATTACTGCTACAATTAAATTAAGGGGATTAAGCCAAAGCAAATTAAGATTATATTTCACCAAAGGATGCGATGAAAACATCATTAAATAAAATATGACTAAACCGGCTAATCCTGTCAGAATAAATATCGCAGTGTCGAATGGTTTATACAGACGTTTACGTTTATTATCCCATAATGTAATAATTGCCCCTGCTATCAATAAAATCATTGAAAAAGTGATGGGTCTAAAATACCAAGGCGTAACAATTATATCGGGTTGATTATTATCGACTAATATATTTGTTTGTGATACCAATTTCTTACTTGGACCATTCAATGTTGAAACTTGAGCAGATTGAAACTCTGTCATAAGAACTTCGGGCAGAAACATACTCTCATTTGTAGTTGTTGTTTTGTCAGCTTCGAGGCCAAAAATTATATCAATGCCAAATTTTAGCCAAGTGTCACTTCCAGTATAAACCCCAATCCATTGACGAAATGTTTTAGAATCGGATACGGTAGGAAATTTGATAAATCCAAACATTGCAGAAGTAATTTTATCTCGTGGACGAGTAGAACAATTATCATAAGCAAAATTATACCTGTAAATTCTATTTTCAGGTTTATAATTATTTTCCAATGCAGTTATAATTCTTCTTTTTTCTGTAGGTGTAAGATTTAGGACTTGCTCCCAAACCATAGATTTTCTCTCGGCATATTCAGGCAAAAAGATGCTTGTATTATACACGCCTAGCTGATAATCAGTCTCACCTTTAATAAACTTATAATAAAAATTCTCTGTTTCAAAACTAAAAATCCCATAATTGAACACAATGTCCACACCTGTTGTTGCATCCTTGACACGGATAGCTGTGTGACCAAAAATAGAATATACTTCCTGACCTGGTGAGCAAGTAATTAAACTTATGGTAGCAGAATCGCTAATTGTAATTTGTTGAGCATTTATTTTTAAAATGCTTATAAGTATAATGATTATCAGGAAAAATTTTCTCATGAAATTTATTTGAAATTGGTTACAAAAGTAATGATTTTTCTTTACTAATTTGCCTTTTTATTGAATTAAATATTAACCGATTTTCTTGCATAAATTATACTTGTACATTTTTGTAGTTCAAATTATGTCATAAAAAAATTATTTTTAAGTGGAATTGAAATTATTTCTTTAGCAGATGATGATATATCTCAAAAAATCACTAAATTTGTGCTTTATAACATTGTTGTCAAACATATTTCTTACGATTTCAAATGGCAAAAAAACATGTTTCTGAAATCAAACCATTAGAAGAAATTCTATCAGTTTGGGATGTCCTCACACCAGATGAGAGGCAATTTGTACGTAATAATTACACAGTTCATTATTTCAAAAAAAACGAAATGATACATTGTGAAGGCGAAGCACCAACGCACATGATGATTTTGGCAGATGGCAAGGTAAAAGTGTACAAGGAAGGAGTTGGTAGCCGTTCCCAGATTATAAGAATGCTAAAACCTGGTGAACATTTTGGCTATCGCGCCATTATTGCCAACGAAGCCAACAACACAAATGTCATGGCTTTTGAAGCATCGACAGTGTATATGATTAAGGCTGACATATTTTTATCAATTTTACGTCACAACAATGCTTTTTGTTACCGTTTTTTGGAAGAATTGGCGACTGATTTAGCAGCATCGGATGCACGAACAGTCAATTTAACTCAAAAACACATTCGAGGACGTTTGGCAGAAGCTTTACTGCAATTATTCAAAAAATATGGCGTTGAAGAAGATGGAGCAACCATTAGCATGTATCTTTCAAGAGAAGATTTGGCAAATCTATCCAACATGACCACTTCCAATGCCATACGTACGCTTGCTAACTTTGTGAACGAACATGTGATTGCTATGGATGGACGAAAACTCAAAATTATTGACGAAGAAAGATTGAGAAAAATAAGTAAAATGGGTTGAAAAAATTGTTCCGTGTTTCGTGTTTTTCCAACTGATAACTGACAACTGAATTTATGAATGCAACCCAAATTCATGCAACCTACAAAAATGCATTACGCTATCTTTCTTTGGGACAGCTTAAAAATGCTTTTGATACAACCAGAGCACTAGTTGATGAGTTGCAAATTGGTGAGTTTGCTGATAGGCTTGAAGAATTACAACAAAATTATCGTTATTTGCTAAATTACTTTATTGAGGGCATAGAAGATCCGCAACGGAAATCTGTTTACAACAAATTAATTGCCAAAAGTTTCATTCTTAATTCAGAGTTAAGAGAAGAATTATTGTTAAGAAACTCATCTAATTTCGAATTTACGCAAAAAAGATATTACCCACACACAAAGCGACATGCATCGCCTTCAGAATTATTTAAAGCATTACAGTATTACCATACACAGACGGCTTTATTTGCAAATCTGGATGAAAATCATGATATTGAAAAAAGACGACTCAGAGCAAATTACGAATCTTTACTCCCTGAATTTTTTGGCTTGTTTTGGCTAGCTACAACTTATCATACAGAGGAAAAAACACTTTTCAATAAAGTTCTAGATATAAATTATAGTGGCTGGTTAGAAAAATCACTGTTGGTTTCTGCACTTACACTCAATCTTTGGAGAACGTTTGACGAAACAAAACTCATGATGCTTTTTGATGCTTGTCAATCAAACAATCAAATTGTGAAACAAAGGGCATTGGTTGGATTGTGTTTTGTGTTGCTCAAATACAATAGGTTTCTACCATTTTTCCCTTCCGTCCGTAATCGTTTGGTATTGTTGGGTGACGACAATCATACCACTGAAAACTTTCATAATATAATTATTCAACTAATTGCAACTTCCGAAACAGAAAAGATCACAAAAAAAATGCAGGAGGAAATCCTTCCTGAAGTAATGAAAATCAGCCCATTACTAAAGGACAAAATGGACACTGACAGCATTTTAAGCTCTGAGGAATGGGCAGAAGAAAACCCAGCTTGGCAAGATATTTTGGATAAAAGTGGCGTTACTGATAAATTACAGGAACTAACTGAATTGCAAATGGAAGGTGCCGATGTTTATATGAGCACTTTTTCAATGCTTAAAAGTTTCCCGTTCTTTTCTGTATTTACACATTGGTTTTTACCTTTTGATGGACAATTCTCATCAGTTAATGAATTATTTAAACTGGATGATAAAAACCTACTTACAGCATTTGTCAAGAACAACATAATGTGTAATTCCGATAAATATTCATTTTGTTTGAGCATTCTTCAAATGCCTGAATCTCAAAGAGGCATGTTGAAACAGTCATTCAAAATGGAAGCAGAACAATTGGATGAAATCTCCAAAGACGAAGAAATTTTGACACCTGATTTGGCTTCAAAAAACATTTCCAAACAATATATACAAGATTTATTTCGGTTTTTCAAACTCTATCCGCAACGTGCTGATTTCTCAGATATGTTTGCATATTCCTTGCTAACGCATCGTTCGTTTCTATTCGATATTTTGTCTGCAAATTCAGATTTCAAAACCAGTATTGCTGAATATTATTTTTTAAAAAATCATTATTCGCAAGCATTGGAATTATTTGAAGAAATTCAACATGAAACAGTTCCAAAAGCAGCACTTTATCAAAAAATTGGTTATTCATATCAACAAACATCGCAACTACCCAAAGCATTGGAAGCATATTTAAAAGCAGATATTATTCAACCCGATGACAGCTGGACTATAAGAAAGTTGGCTTTGTGTTATCGCCTATCAGGAAATTTTGAAAAAGCGCTGGAATATTATCAACATGCAGATTTCTTAAAACCAAATCAATCAACAATACTATTGCAAATAGGTCATTGTTATTTAGAACTACGGAAATTCAAGGAAGCTTTAAATATCTACTATAAACTAGATGCTGAGGATAGCGAAAACCCCAAAGTATGGAGAGCAATTACTTGGTGTGCTTACGTGTCTGGAAACTTACAACGTGCTGAATACTATGCAAATAAATTGATTGAGGACAATCCTACCGCTCACGATTATCTGAATGCAGGACACATTGCTTGGTGTCAAAGCAAACTTACCGAAAGCCTCAATTATTATAGTAAAAGTTTGAATTTAAGACAAGATAATTGGGACTTGTTTCTTGAATCATTCAACGAAGATAAAACTTACTTAATTGCAAATGGAATAGATGCTGATGAAATTCCATTGATGTTGGATGCGTTGAAATAAGTTATTTCTTTAAAACTTATATCCCAATCCCCATTCAATAAACTCGGCTTTTTGTAAGTGAGTTTTTAATCCCAAAGATATAAAATAATGCTCACTCACTGCATATTTTAATGCTGCACGGGTATACAACCAGCCATCTTCTTTATTAATATTGTAGGGGTAAATCAATGGTTTATTTAATGTGCCATTTTGAGCATTAGAGTAAGGCTCTAAATTCTTTAGAGGGTTAAAAAGGTACAATCCAAAATGGAAACCAGCAGTCATACGTCCAAACATCAACTCATTTTGCCACGAAATTCCAATTCGAATTTTATTCTTCAATGCATCGCTAGTAATATATGTTCTTTTCCAAGCCGGACTATTTTTGCCATCATACACCCCATCATAGAATGCATCCATTGCAACGCCCATCCGATAAAAATTACTAATAGGGCGAAAAACAGCAACTATAAATGATGCGGTTGGAAACGTTTTAAAATGAGGGTCATTATTTGGAATAAAATTAAGATAATTATCTTGATAATATAATTGTCTAAAACCACCAGAAGCAATTATTTCTACCGATAGATTTCGTGGTATATCGGAGATTTCTTTCCTCTTGGGAAGAATAGAATTTCGAGAATTTGGAGAATATTTCAATCCAGCAAAAGCATTCAGCATATTTATTCCGGCATTTGGAGCAACAGCACTTCCATTCGAAATATGATTCCAGGTATATTCTACCGTAGCACTAAAACCCTTTGATATAGGCAATTCCAAACATCCACCACCAGAGAAATAAATATTTAAATTGGATCCGATTGCCGCGTTTGCACCAGCCAAAGAAGTTAAATAGTTACCCGAGGAATTGGTATTGTAATAGGTCTTGTTAAGTAAACTCGCACCCATACCGCCTTTCAAATTCAAATGGAAAAATTTCGTTCGCCATAACGGCAAACTTATATAAGGATATAGAGCAAACGCATTACCCAATTTATCTGGATTACCCAAATTTAACCACACAGTTCCAACTCCAATGATAGGAAAATTTTGATACTGATGCCAAGATTTCTCACCCATTGTCTGAAACTCGACTGAAATTTCGGCACCTTTTACTGCATTTTTTATTAATGGTCCAAGATGAATAGGGTCGTGGTTTAAAATGCCTCCGTAAATCCCTTGTACTTTAATACTATATTGATCTTTGGTTTGTGCCAAAAGTATATTTGCAAATAAAAAACATATAAAAAATATAAATATTCTTTTCATATTAAGTCAAGTTTGTTGTTTTTTTCGATTCAATAATTTTGGTTACCTTTGACACCGCAAATGTAATAAAAATAGCTTGTAAATAGTAAATTCTCTAATTGTAAATTCCATTGACCATGTTTTCAATTCTTAAAAAAGAATTACGTGCCTTTTTTAGCAATGCTACAGGTTATATCGTTATTGGTATTTTCCTTATACTTACCGGATTGTTTCTGTGGGTAATACCAGGAGAGTATAATATTTTGGATGCTGGTTATGCAAATATTGATGGGCTTTTTTACTTGGCTCCATGGTTGTTTTTATTTCTTTGTCCTGCAGTAACAATGCGACTTTTTGCTGAAGAAAAACAGACCGGAACTTGGGAATTGCTCATAACTAAACCACTCAGTAGAATACAAATCGTATTAGGCAAATTCGTTGCTGGCTGGGCATTAGTATCAATAGCATTACTGCCCACTTTACTATATTATTTTACAGTTTCGTATTTGGCAGAACCAGTAGGAAATATCGATTCTGGTGCTTTTTGGGGTTCTTTTATTGGGCTTTTTTTATTGGCTTCTGTCTATGTTGCTATCGGTACATTTTCCTCTTCGCTTTCAAAAAATCAAATCATCTCATTTGTAATAGCACTATTTCTGTCCTTCTTTTTTTATTATGGATTTGAAGTTATTGCTAGCTCTTTTACATCTGGTCACTATATTCAATTAATAGAGTCCGTAGGAATTCAGGCTCATTACAAATCGATTAGTCGTGGTGTAATTGATTCTCGCGATTTATTATACTTTGTGGTTTTGACCATCCTATTTCTATTAGGAACTGTAAAAAGAATAAAAATATAACATTTTAAAATCAAGTCATTCGTCACGAGACTTTGACATTAGATAACAATCATGAATAAACCTCTTATTTTAATTACCAACGATGATGGTTCAGAAGCCAAAGGAATCAATGTATTAACACGTTTAATGATGCAAATTGGCGATGTGGTAGTGGTAGCACCTGATGGACCGCGTTCTGCTCAATCCAACGCATTAACGGTTACACATCCTATTCGGTTTACTAAATTAGAAGAAAAAGAAGGTTTACTTCGCTATTCATCGACAGGTACACCTACCGATTGTGTAAAACTGGCATTGAATGAAATAGTAGAGCGCAAACCCGACTTATTGGTGTCTGGGATTAATCATGGCTCCAATGCTGCCATTAATATAATTTATTCTGGTACTATGGGTGCTGTGCTTGAAGGTTGCGAAAATGGAATATTATCAATAGGATTTTCACTTTGCGATCATGCTTTTGGTGCCGATTTCAGTATTTTTGAATCATACATTCTTCAAATTACCCGCCAAGCACTTCAAAATGGATTGCCACATGGCACTTGTTTAAACGTAAATGCACCTATGGGTGAAATTGCTGGAGTTAAAGTTGCAAGGCAGTGTGACGGCAGGTGGACAAAAGAATTTGCGAAAAGAATTGACCCACAGGGCCAGAATTACTTCTGGCTTACTGGTCATTTTGAAAATCATGAACCCGATGCTGAAGATACTGACGAATGGGCATTGGCTCATGGTTTTATTTCCATCGTCCCTGTCAAAATTGACATGACCGCTTATCAAGCAATGGATGAAATTAAAAAATGGGAGATATAGATAGTAACTGGAAGTCAAAAGAAAAAACATGAAACGATTTAATCATTTTTTATACGGTTTTATTCCTGGGTTATTGCTGCCAATAGCTTTTATGTGGCTGTATTTGGATAGGTTATATCCGGTTGATTTACCTTTCTTGGAAATTATCAAACAACTCTATCCAAGCATTTTACTCGGAAAAATCTTTTTACTATCCGTAATGCCAAATTTGGGTTTCGTGTTTGTATTCTATAAATCGGACAGTTTTAAAATTGCATCAGGAATACTTATGGGAGCTATGCCCTATTTTATTGCGAGTATTTTTATGTTGTAAAACTGAAAAGGAGTTCTTAACTCAAAATGGGAATTATGCAAGTATTGATTTTCAAATACTCTAAAGACACAATCGATTAACTTATAGAATTACAATTACTTATACTTACGATATTATAAACGCATACTCCTCACAAAATGAAAAAAAAACCCGTGAGTTTAAATCACGGGTTCTTAAGTCAATTAAAAATTGGATTATTGTAGCATTTTACTTTCCATTTCTATAAATACTCTTTTTTGTAACGCTACATCGGCAGCAGTTACTTCATCTCTTCCCGCAAGACGAGTAAAAACGTGCAATTTTGAATCTACCAATTCTACATCAATATTTTTATATAAAGTCCAGTCATATTTTAAGCCTTTATAAATAAGTAGGGCACTTACTGGATCTGCAACATCATCAATGGCACTTTTATACACTTTCACATACAAATTATCAGGCAATGAAATCCCTTTTTGTAAATCCAATCGGGTAATATTTATCAAAGTCATTAATTGCTTTAATGTTTCTTGCGGACGATAAACATACCATTTTCCGGTTTCACCAGAGGCTAGCTCCACGGTAGTATAACCAAGTAATGGCCCTAATAAACCTACCATGGTAAGTGTTTTATTGGAAGAGACTACAATTGGATCAATCAAAAATAATCCTTTTGGTTTTGTAAGTGTTGAGAAAAAATCAGTTTTTAGCAAATTGATAATCAGAGGTGCACCAGTTGAAGAGCCTGCCAAATAAATCTTTTTAAAACCCATATCGGAAAGTTTTTTATACTCATCTTTAATTGAAAGTTGCCAATCCTCCCATGTTGCATTTTTAAAATCCTCATATGATCTTCCATGACCACCAAGCAAAACTTGAGACACATAAAACGTTCCTTTTATATTGGAATATGTACGCAGTTCATCCCATTCAAAAGTGGTGGCTGTATATCCATGAGCAGCTATTATAACCGGCATATTTAGTTGTTCATCGGTCGGATGTGGAATAAATGCTGATATAAGATATTTTTCGGGCTTCAATAAAGTTGAATCAAATATGATTTTACCATCCAACATAGTAGCATCATCTATATCAGGGATTTGGTTGCAAGAAAACACTGTTAGGGATAACAACAAACCCATTATAAACTTTTTCATGATTTTATAATTATTTTTCAGCAACTAAATTAATTATTTTTACCCAAATAGTAGAAAACACTCAATTGATAAAACACGGGAAACAAAGTGCCTGGCTTACTTATACCATCTCCATTGATTAGATTATACCCAACCGACAAACTAGTAGCTAAGGGAAATTTAAACTTATAAAACAATCCTGTTTCGAGCGAGAAAAGCATTGAATTGTGGGGCAATACATCAAACATTGGCACTTCCGTGTCGTAATGAAAAAAGCCAGTATTTACACCCGCAAATAATTGGAAATCTTTATCGGCCCGAAACCTCCAATCTGCTCCAACCAGATAATTATCTTGTTTTAATGCGTTACTGCCTATTGCACTGCCTAATCTGCTGGTTGCATAACTCATTTTGAGGTGTATTTTTTTATGCAATAAAAAATCGGAAGTATAATCAAGTCCAATTCCATTTTCCCAATATAGTTGTTCCGTTTTTTGAAACCTTGCTCCAATTCCGAGTTCGTAATTTTCGGTAAACTGCGCATTGATTTGGTTTGCAAATAAAAAACCGAGAATGCCTAATATAATTAATTTCTTCATCTTTGAATCATTAGGATTTAGAATATTATTGATAGATATTTGAACAAAACGATACAACAAACAAATTTGTTCATTTCTGGATTATTAAACATTCATTATCAACTCAATGCCTGTACATTAACTTCATTTCCAATATTTTTCGCACCAGAATCATATAAACTTTCGATACGTTCGGCATATCGTTCTTCCACTTTACCGCGCATAATTTTCATAGTGCTGTTTACCAATCCATTTTGTTCGGTAAATGGCTCAGCAATAACAGCTATTGCGGTTGGCAACCAACGCTCAGGAAACATACCTTCGTATTTTCCCGCTTTTTTGTAATCATTCAATTCTCGTTGTAATTTATTTAATGCCAATTCTTTTGCTTCTTTAGTTTCCCACTTCAATTGCGGTTTTTTCCGAAGAACATATCGTTTCATGGCTTCTTTGTTGGGTACTATCAGTGCAGTTGTATATGGATTTTGATTGTTGTAGAGTAGAACTTGGTCGATGTAATGAGAATTGGTTACTAGCGACTCTTCAATTCCTTCAGGACTATATTTTTCGCCGTCGCTGGAAATAAGTAAACTTTTAAAACGCCCAACCACATACAAAAAACCATCATTGTCCATATAACCCATATCACCAGTATGCAACCACCCATCAATGATTGTTTCGGTAGTGGCTTTATCATTTTTGTAATAGCCAGCCATTACGTTTTCCCCTTTAATAACGATTTCTCCTTTTTCAAAATTTGAAATCTCAAGACCTTCTCCATCACAGATTTTCAATTCCATAGGCTTCACCAAATAACCAGAAGAGCCTAATTTGTGATTTAAAAGACCATTAGAAGAGATTATTGGTGTAGCTTCGGATAAACCATACCCTTGAAACATAGGGATACCAATGGCATAATAAAACCGCTGTAAATCTATATCCAACAAAGCACCACCACCGACAAAAAAATCAAGTTGACCACCAAAAACCTCCCTTATTTTAGAAAAAAGAATCTTGTCGAACAAATTTAAAAGAGGTTTCTTCCATATTTGCAGATTTCCACCACGATTATTTCCTTCTTTGTTGTAAGAATATGACAAAAACAAAGCGAAACGAAACAATGTATTTACAACTACCCCTTGAGATCTTATGCCACCTTCAATATTTTTCTTGAAACTTTTGGCCAATGCAGGAACGCTTAACAATAAACTCGGCTTTAATTCCTTGATATTAATCGGAATATTTTTCAAGGTTTCCATACCAGTTTTGCCACTTTGAACTGTACCTACACTTGCACCCGAAGCCATAAAGCTATAGAAACCGGCCACATGCGCAAAACAATGATCAAGCGGTAAAATAATAAGCGTACGATAAGTTGGTGGAATGTCCATTAAAGTGAGCGATTGCTCTACATTGGCGGTATAATTGCGATGGGTAAGCATGATGCCTTTAGGATCTGCCGTAGTGCCGGAGGTATAGCTTATATTCGCCAAATCATTGGGGAGTATTTCATTACTTCGATCGGTTACAACTTGCGGATTTAGCTTTAAGTAATTATCTCCTAACTTATACAAATCCGTTAAACTTAATTCCCGGTCCTGATAGATGGGCTGCTCATCGAAAACTATCACTTTTTTTATCAATGTAAGCTCACTAATAATTGCACGTATCTTCTTTAATTGACTACCAGAGACCAAAATATACAAAGCCTCTGAATGTAGAATTCTAAAGATTAAATCATTACTCTCTTCAAGTTTAATGGACAAAGGAACATTAATAGCACCCACATGCAATATGCCTAATTCACCAATTATCCAGGCATTTCTTCCCTCGGACAACAAAGCTATTTTATCGTTTTTTTCTACACCGAGTTTGAGTAAACCGGCTGCCAATAAATGAACTTGTTGTTTTGTTTCAAAATATGATGTTGAAGTATATTCAGTCGAAGTTTTCTCCCATAGAAAGGGATTATTCGAGTATTTTTCTACACTTTGGTTCAACAAATCAATAATGGTCGGTTTCATTTGTGACTATTTTTTAAGTATGAAATATCAAATAACTTTTTGTTAGTTATTTATGGATAATATCTTGATATATGATATAAAAGCTGTAAAGATATAAGTTTTTTTCAAACATCTGAAACATAAGCAAACATTCTGAAAACAAAAAAGCCTACTTGAAAGTAGGCTTTTTTATTTTTATTTGAAACTAACATCTTTATTAAAGAAAAACTCACACCTTCTATTTGGTCGATATTTAGCTCGTGGCTCAATTGCCTTTCCTTTACCATTGGTAATAATTCTTTCGGGTGCTATACCCCAAACTTTTACCATTTCAGCTTTTACCCTGATAGAACGTCTTATACTCAACCGATCATTATAAGGATTATTTCCCATATAATCACAAAATCCTCTTACTTCAACTATCAAAGTTGGATCAGCCTTCATTTTGGCAGAAACTTTTCTGATGGTTATTAAAGCATCATTATCCAGCCCAACTTGGTCAAAATCGAAATATACAGCAGGTATATCGTCAATATTTTGTACGGCTTTAACGCCTTCGGCTGGTGGACAAGCTGCTATACATCCAATTGGTTTACCCCAGAAATCAACTGGTGTATTGCCTGGAGTATTTGGAGCTTTATCTCTACAGTCTGGTACGCCATCACCATCTGTGTCAGGACCATCATTACATAATGAATTTGCCAAAGAATCTAATTTAACTCCTTGACTATCTACTTTCTGAGCAAGTTTAATTAATGCAGAATCCATTTTATTAAGCCTATCTGCATTTGCCTTTGCTAATTCCAAAGCCGTATTTGGCAGATATTCTTCCATTCGTATATTACGCTTGTGATCCTTGTGAGGAACATTAATCTTATAACGCATATAAACCTGACCTGCAGCAATAAAATCGTTAGTTACACCTTGCCAATTAAGACGATTTACACCTTCAATATTATCTTTTGTATAGGCTCTATAATGAAATTTAAGTCCTAAAGCAATATATTTGGAAAAATTATATTCAACACCTAATGTTACCGGGCATGAACCTGCAGTACCTGTCTTCAATGGTGATGCGCCATCATACACAATTACAGGACCTACGGTAGTAGTGTTCTTATTGTATTCAGTAGCAAGTGGTGATACTGGGACACCATTATCATCCAACACATTAAAATTATATCTGGCAAAACCCAATCCAATGGAACCAATTACATATAACTTTGATTTGGATTCTGGAAAAATCCATCTTGTAAAGTTAATGGTGGCATTTAAATCAGAGGTAAATAAATTAGTATTAACGTTATTAATTGATTTATCTTCACCAAGTGGTCCTTTTAGTGGAAAGAAGTATCCGTCCAATGATAAACCCCAAATTGGAGTAAGTGCATATTCAATAGTACCACCATAAGACAGGGTACGTATAGAGGTAGGGAAAATTTGAGTCTGCTGTTGAGGAATGTCGCCATCGAAATAATTCATTCCAGCTTCAACTGTAAAAGACCAACCGGTAAAGCTAGTTTTTTTTTGAGAAAACGCGGAAAATACGAATGATATCGCAATAATAAAAGGTAATATCTTCTTCATTTTTTACTAAAGATTAAATCGTACAAATCAGTTTTACTACATTTTGTAGATTATTACAGAATAATTAAGGGTCAAAGTTAAGTATTTTGTTGATTTTCCAATTATAACTGGAAAACGACATTTATTACATTTCATTACATTTGTAATGAGTACACATATACTGTCCTAGTTTATAGACAATTAAAAACATCAAAAAAAAAAATGAAAATACAATGACAAAATGAAAATAAAAATAAACCAACTGCTTATTATACTACAAATTATCAGCCATTATCTACCAAATAGTGCTAATCTACTATATCTTAGGATGAAACTACTCTACAAAAAAAAACTGTATTATCGATTTTCAAAACAAAAAGCTTTGTAGTAAGATTGAAAAATAATTTTATACTTTCAATTTCACTACAAAGCTCATTAAATAACTCAAATGTGTTATTATTTAGAGTCTGTTTTTTTAGTCAAAAAGTTGCTTGAAAATTTGTATATATCATTGATATTTATTATCTTAGCTAAAAATTATTAGTATATGAAACTATATAATCAATTAAAGCTTCGTTTTGA
>Ga0247844_1000605_pt1 | contig 74789 bp, 49 predicted proteins | sample LaCtaG_FD_192421 | JGI IMG/M metagenome (GOLD analysis project Ga0247844, IMG submission 192421) | Freshwater microbial communities from meromictic Lake La Cruz, Castile-La Mancha, Spain - LaCruzMarch201714.5m_1 | ecosystem: Environmental > Aquatic > Freshwater > Lake | place: Spain: Castile-La... | reverse complement strand
CTAAAGCTGCCAAGATCTGGCAAAAGAATGACAAAATTAATCGTCAGATCAGAGGAACAAAAACACTTACTAAATATTTTTAATATACCATTTTAAGCCGTGGGTGTCCCATTGAGGAAGTCAGGAGAAGTGGAAAATGAGATATCATTTTTTGAGGAAAAGGTAGCGGAAGTAATTGAAGACAAAAATGAACTAGAAGGTAATTCACGACTTCAGGAGCAGTTTGCCAGGGAGAAGTTTTTTATGAAAAAAGCTGACGAAGAAATTTTCCTTGTTGTCCCGACTAAAGATTGAAGGTTTCTCCAAAATATTTTACCTGAGTAGCTGGCTTAGTTAAATTATGCTGACTGACAAGCCCAACGATTTTTGCCTCAACATTGAATAAAGTAATTATTTCCATGGCTTCATCTATTTGTTTTTCATCGTAAATGAGCTCCATTCTGTGTCCACAGTTAAAAGTTTTGAGCATTTCAAGTGTACTTACTATGCCCTCCTTTTGTATAAGGCCAAACAAGGCGTTAGTTTCAAATAGATTCTCTTTTAACACTTCGTGCTGGGTGAGAAATTTTTTGATTTTAGATTGCCCGCCACCCGTGCAGTGAACGATTGCTTTAGGGCTCAATCCTTCTTTTTTCAGCCGGTGAATGATAGGCAAATATGTTCTGGTTGGCGACAATAGGGCTTTTCCAATATTCAATGGACTATTTGGCAAGGGGTCTGTGACACGGTAATGGCCAGCATAGAAGGCTTCATTATTCAATCGAGCTGCATCATAACTTTCCGGGTATTTCGATTTGTAGTCTGCATGTAGCAATGCATGGCGAGCCAAAGTGAGTCCATTGCTTCCTATTCCGGCATTAAATTCCTTCTCATAAACTGTTGGATTCCCTCCAGATGCTAATCCAATGAGAATATCTCCTTTTTTTATGTTTTTAAATTCAATGACGTCTTTCTTAAGGAATCTGGCAGTAAGATTTGCATCAACGATCAAGGTTTGAACCAGGTCTCCTACATCAGCTGTTTCACCTCCTGCAAATGCTATTTCAATACCTTGGCTTGAAAACATTTCAATACACTCTTCAAAGCCATCAATTATTTCTTTGATAACTTCGCCAGGAATCAGTCTTTTGTTCCTCCCAATCACAGAGTTGATGATGAAATGGTTTGTGGCACCAGCACAAGCCACGTCGTCAGTGTTCATTACAATGGCATCCTGAGCTAAGCCTCTGAATACTGATATGTCGCCAGTTTCTTTCCAATAAACATAGGCCAGCGATGACTTCGTTCCTGCCCCATCGGCATGGAGAATGTTCACATATTCTGGAGATTGGGCAAGAATGTCCGGTAAAATTTTACAAAAAGCGTTTGGAAACAAACCTTTGTCCAAATTTGCAATGGCTTTGTGAACGTCTTCTTTTTGTGAGGACACTCCTAATTGTTCATAATTGATGGCCATAGAAGCTGATGCTGTTAGAAATTAGAAATTTTGGGAAGAAATTCGGTCAACATTGGATTTTCCGACACATTGATTTTGACTTCAAATCTGGGAAGATTTACGGTGTATTCGGTCCGAACGGTAAAGGTAAAACAACCTTTTTGATGACAATTAGTTCGTTTGTTAGGCCGGAAGAAGGTGATATCCAGCTGTTTAATGACCAAAATGAAGCCTTCAATTTTCAGGATAATATTTCCCTATCTGGCCCTATGGTTGAGCTGATTCAAGAGTTGACCGTGAAAGAACAATATGCATTTCAAATTAAAAATGGTTTTGAAGTAGCTTATGTTTTCGACTTAAAAATGTTTGACAATACGCTATGCAAGCACTTGTCATCTGGCTCGAAGCAAAAGTTGAAATTGAATTTGCTATTAGGGCTAAAGAAACCCGTTTTATTGTTAGATGAACCATTCATGAATTTAGATGCGGTTTCTCAACAAACTGTGCTTCAATATTTGAATGCGATCAAAGAAAAGCAAATTGTAATAGTGGCTTCTAATCGGTTGGAAGAGACTTGCCTTTTTGATTCACTTTTGGTTTTGTAGCTCTTGGGTGAAATTGATCAACCAGTTTGTTTAACTTGCTGATATTCAAGTGGGAGTAAATTTCAGTGGTTGTTACTGACTCATGACCCAGTAGATTTTGAATGCTTCGCAGATCGGCGCCTCTGTTGAGCAAATGGGTAGCAAATGTATGCCTGAACAAGTGTGGGTGAAGGTTTTTGTTCAGTCCACTCTTCAATGCTATATCATGAAGCAACACATTTATTTTTTGTCGGCTCCATTTTTTGCCTTTTTGAGTAAGTAAAAAATAGGCTTCTTGGCCCTTTGTGGGTTCTATTTGGTTTCGTAAATTCTTTTGATAAGCCTCTATGGCTTTCATTCCAGACTCGTGGATGGGAATTATGCGTTGTTTGTTGCCTTTTCCCGTGACTTTCAACAGGTTGCTATCGTGCATAATCTGGCTCGTTTTTAACTCCACCAATTCTGAGACCCGCATTCCGCAGCCATACAGCAGCTCAAGAATGCAACATTCTTCCTCATTTTTACATGCATCGAATATGGCATGCATATCGCTTTCATTCAAAAACTTAGGTAGTCGAAGGCCTTTTTGTCCAACAGAAATATCCAAGGCTGGAACAGTAATTTTTTGATCATTAAAAGCCATGAATTTTCTACAAGCTTTAATGGCTGAGAGTTTGCGTTGAATGCTTGCTGATTTCAAATTGAGATCGTTTAGTGCACCCAGAAATGATTCAACTTCTTTATTTGTGAATTCGGGATTATGCAAACCTTGCTTAAGGCAAAATTCGAAGTATTGTTGTACATCGGTCAGGTAGGCCTTGCTGGTGTTCAAACTAATTTTTCGCTCGAGTAGCAAGTAAATTTTAAACTCGTGCAGCAGCTGGCTACTGTTCATTTTGAAGCGGAAATTGCCTACGAATAGGATTGATCAAGAATTTTTTGGCATGGTCGAATGATTGAAAACCAGCTGCATCGAAGTATACTTTCAGGCTTTCATATTTAGTTTGTTCTTTTGACCTGAATTGAATCGGGTCAATTTTTTTCTTCTTCAAATATTCTTCAAATTCCATTGCTAACGCTACGCCAAATCATACAACAATCTAAAGCAAATATGGCAGGAAAATTTGCTGAAAGCGAATGGATGGCTGGAACCTGGCTGGCGGTGGAGGCAGTAACAGGAATTGAGAAAAAGGATTTGATTGCCAGGCCTAACCTAGAAATACAGAACGAAAAGGCGGAAAAGCTTCAAAGCATTTTTGATAGGATGCAAAAAGAAGAGCCGATTCAGTATATCCTTGGTGAAAGCTATTTCAGGTATTTGAAAATCAAAGTTAATCCAGCAGTTCTTATACCCAGACAAGAAACCGAATGGTTGGTTGACTTGGTTTTAGCTAAAGTTCTAAATTCAGAAGCTGTTGGTGTTGACGTGTGTACTGGCAGCGGCTGTATTGCATTGTCATTGGCTACAGAGCGGCCGAAATGGAAAATGTCAGGATTGGATTTTGAAGAAAATGCGCTTGAAGTGGCCAAAGAGAATAATGTAAACACAAAGGGAGGAGTAAACTTCTTCCATGACAATGCGCTTAATTTAAAACATAAACCTCAGCCACTTTCTTTAGATTTTATAGTTTCAAATCCACCGTATGTGCCATATTCACAGGCTGATGAAGTAGAAAATCAGGTGAAAATGTTTGAGCCTGAATCGGCGGTTTTTGTGGACGGTGACGATTCAATACTATTTTACAAAACCATTTTCAATCAATATTTATCAGGTTTAAAAAATGGTGGATGGTTTTTTTTCGAAATTCACCCAACGTCTGAGCAGTTGCTTCAGGATTTTCTTTCCAGCTTTTTAGGAATCAAGTTTTGGTTTGAAAAAGATTTTAAAAATTTGACCCGATTTCTCATGATTCAAAAGCAGATTATATGAAAGGGAGAATATTGTATGGAGCACTTGGTGTGGTGTTTTTGTTGAACGCCGTGTTGATTTGGAACGCTGTGAACCAAGAAACAACATTTCCGGAATATCTATTTAAGTCACCAAACAATAGTTTGGACTTGGTGGAGCAAGAGGCTGTTGTAGATGATGCGCCTCAACCAAAAGCTATTGAAAAGAAAGTTTTAGAGCCCATAATCGAGGAATCGGTGAAGCCTGACCCAAAAGCTAACAACGTAACATTGGCAAATGGGAATATTGAAATAGTCATCGAATCAGGTCAAACCCTGGGATCGTTGGCGAGGAAATACCATGTGAGCATTGATCAGATAAAAGAAGCGAATGGTCTAACTTCAGATGTATTACAACTGGGGCAAACGATTGTGATTCCTGCAGCAGGCTCAAATGCTGTAACCGAAAAACCGAAAACCGAACCAAATGGAATTCACGAAGTACAGGTAGGCGAAACACTCAATAAGATTGCCAGAAAGTATAATATTGAAGTCGATAAGCTAAAGGCGGCCAATTCGTTGGAAGATGACAAAATCAACGTAGGTCAAAAACTGAAAATCCCGAATTGATCAACCTGTTTGGAACAGGTTGAAAAGTGTAGCTGACTTCACCCAAAATACTTTATTGCTGATTCTCACTTTTGTCCATTCTCTTTGCGTGTCAATAATTTCTACGATTTTGCCTTTATCAAGTTTGGAAACTACAGTGCTGGCCGACGTAACTTCGCTGTATCCCAAACAGTTTTCAGTAGATACCAATGCGAAAATGGTGGGTTTTAACAGGTTGTTGAATGAAAGTAAAAGGCTCACAAATACAGACAAGATGATGGGTCGATAGCTGAAGCTTTTTCCTTTTCTTGTGTTGTTCACCATTTGTACCAGCAACAAAAAACACAAGCTCACCAAGCTAATATTCACAAAACGAAGGTATTTAATAGCATAATCTTGAAAAGAAAACTCTTGTAGTATAAGCGTTTCTCCAGGAATATTTAAGCTTCTGTTTTCAACAATTTCTTTCACTTTTTCCTTAAGGTCACGATCTTGTACATGCTTGTTTACGAACATAAGCAGGTAAACAGCCAAAGGATAATTCATTTGTTCCTCTGAAATGTAGGCCCATTGCAGCAGTGTTTTTTCTGGAATTGCCTTTGAGTTTAGATATAGTTCACTGGCTTGCTTTTCAAAATCTTCAAATTTCCTTTTTTGAAATGATTTTTCAAGTTGTTGTAAATCAGCTTTTTCTTGTGAATAACCCGAGAGATTTGAAAGCACGAATGCAATAAATAAGAGGAATTTTAGTAGGCAGTTTGGCATGGCGATTTCATTTTTATATGTTTGCACCCGCTTTTAAAAGAAAGCAATGCAAAGTAAAGGATTCCGTAGCTCAGTTGGTAGAGCAATACACTTTTAATGTATGGGTCCTGGGTTCGAGTCCCAGCGGGATCACAAAAAGCCAGACAGTTGATGTTTGGCTTTTTTGTTTTAGTTTTTTAAATGGTTTTGGGTTCTCTGGAAGACGCAGTAGAAGCTAGTTCCGGTAAAATTCTTGCTCGTTTATGAGCAAATTGAAAATTTGACAAGCAATTCGCTGATTCTGAATATTTTTTCTTGAAAGATTTGGATGCATTAATTCAATTCCTATCTTTGCGTCAGTTTTAGTGTTGTTATCTATACAATAAAGCCCCCTTTTAATAAAAGGGGGTTTTTGTTTTTAGGCCATTCAGCATTGCCTTCTTGTTTGTAAACTTGCGGCCTCAATTATCCTATTCATGAAAAGAACGAAAGTAAAAGCAGCTCTGGCCGGTGCCTCGCTGGGCGAAACTGTACTTGTAAAGGGCTGGGTAAGAACCCGTCGTGGCAACAAAAACGTGGCTTTTATTGCCGTGAATGATGGATCGACTATTCATAATATTCAAGCTGTTGCCGATTTGGCACAGTTTTCTGAAGATCAAATAAAACTGGTGACTACAGGAGCCTGCGTGGCCATTACTGGCAAATTGGTTGAATCGCTGGGTCAAGGTCAGAAATTTGAGATTCAAGCCGAGCAGATAGAAATTCTTGGTGAAGCAGATCCTGAAACTTATCCATTACAAAAAAAAGGGCATTCGCTTGAGTTTTTGAGGGAAATTGCACACCTCCGTTTTCGGACAAATACTTTTGGTGCCGTGTTTCGCATCAGGCATGCCATGGCTTTTGCGATCCATCAGTTTTTCAACGACAGAGGCTTTTTTTATATTCATTCGCCTATTATCACTGGATCTGACGCCGAAGGTGCAGGTGCTATGTTTCGGGTAACTACCTTGCCTGCTGCAAACGCACCGGTAGAAAATGGTGAAGTAAATTTCAAACAAGACTTTTTCGGGAAAGCCACTAATCTAACGGTTTCAGGTCAATTGGAGGCTGAACTGGCTGCCTTGGCACTTTCTGAAGTGTACACTTTCGGGCCAACTTTTCGGGCCGAAAATTCGAATACTGCCAGGCATTTGGCGGAGTTTTGGATGATTGAACCTGAGGTGGCGTTCAACGACATCAACGACAACATGGATCTGGCCGAAGACATGCTGAAATATCTTGTCAACTATGCCTTAACACATTGTGCCGACGATCTAGAATTTTTGACGGGACAATACGATAAAGAATTGCTTGACCGCCTGAACTTTGTGGTGTCTAATCCATTTGAGAGGCTAACCTATACCGAGGCAGTAGAAATATTGATCTCCAGCGGTCAAAAATTTGAGTTTCCGGTAAGTTGGGGAACAGACTTGCAGTCGGAACACGAGCGTTACCTGGTAGAAAAGCATTTTAAAAAGCCTGTAATACTTACCAATTATCCGAAAGACATCAAGTCGTTTTACATGAAACTCAACGAAGATGGCAAAACCGTAAGGGCTATGGATGTGCTGTTTCCAGGTATTGGTGAAATTATTGGTGGTTCTCAGCGAGAAGAAGATCATGACAAACTGCTCCGTCGGATGCAGGAAATGGGCGTACCAGAAGAAGAGCTTTGGTGGTTTCTGGAAACCAGAAAGTTTGGCACTTGTCCGCATGCGGGTTTTGGGCTTGGATTTGAACGGCTCATTTTGTTTGTGACCGGCATGGCCAACATCAGAGACGTGATTCCTTTTCCACGAACTCCGCAAAACGCAGAGTTTTAAGATTGTTTTCTGCATGTAGCCCCGCATATTTATAGCCGCAACATGCAACTTGAGCAAATTCTGAAGCAGTATTGGGGTTTCGACACGTTCAGACCCATTCAAAAAGACATCATCAATTCGGTGCTGGCCGGGCAGGACACCCTTGCCCTCATGCCAACTGGTGGTGGCAAATCGTTATGTTTTCAGGTTCCTGGTTTGGCCAAAGAAGGTGTTTGCCTGGTTATTTCGCCGCTTATTGCTTTGATGAAAGATCAGGTTGAAAACCTGAAAAAACGAGATATTCCTGCGGCAGCTATTTACTCAGGCATGAACAGGTTCGAAATAGACATGAACCTGCAGGCTGCTGTCGATGCCCGTGTCAAATTTTTGTATTTATCGCCGGAAAGACTCAAAACAAGCAGTTTTAAATCATACCTGGAGCACATGCCCGTGTCCATTCTGGCCATAGATGAGGCACATTGTATTTCGCAATGGGGTTACGATTTCAGACCTCCGTACTTAGAAATTGGAGAAGTGAGGCCACTATTGCCCAATGTGCCAGTAATAGCCCTCACAGCGTCGGCAACCGAGAAAGTTCAAAAAGACATCATGGATAAGCTGAGATTTCCTTCCCGCCATGTGTTTCAGCTTTCATTTTCCAAGCCAAAACTCTCCTTTTCTGTTTTTGAACCGGAAGACAAAGAGGCTAAGTTGCTTGAAATACTCAACAATGTGTCAGGCCCATCGGTAGTGTATGCCAGCAGCAGAAAACAAACCAAGGAAATTGCTTTGCATTTGTTTAGAAACAACATTTCTGCCGATTATTACCATGCCGGGCTCACTTTTCAAGAGCGAAACCACAAGCAAGACCGATGGATGAAAGGGCAAGCCCGGGTGATGGTGGCCACCAATGCTTTTGGCATGGGTATAGACAAAGCTGATGTGCGCACGGTGGTGCATATGCAGATGCCAGCAAGCCCTGAGGCTTACTATCAAGAGGCTGGACGTGCAGGCAGAGATGAGAAAAAAGCCTACGCTGTGTTGCTGTATAGAAATGCCGATTCAACCCAGATGCGCAGGAAAATAGAAGCCAGTTTTCCTTCTGTAGAATTCATTAGAAAAGTATATCAGTGCTTGGGCAATCATTTTAAACTGGCTGCAGGAAGCGGATACCTCGAAAGTTTTGATTTTGATCTGGAAAGCTTTGAAAAAGCTTATCAACTCCCATCTATTGAAACGTATTATGCCTTAAAAAAACTGGAATGGGGTGGATTCATTCAATTGAATGAATCATTTTTTGCACCATCGAGGGTGATGATCGTGGTAGATCACAATGCTTTGTATGCCTTTCAGGTTGCACATGCTTACGAAGATGCATTTATCAAAACCCTGCTGAGGACTTATGGCGGCGAAATGTTTTCAAACTTTGTGGCCATCAATGAAAAGCAATTGGCCAGGTTGCACAATTGTGAACCAGATGAAGTTGTGAATTTGCTGGAGCGGTTGCAGACTCTTGAAATGCTTGAATACGAAAAGCAAAAAGACAAACCTCAGGTAGTTTTTACCCAGGGAAGATTGGATGCAGCCAAAATGCCTTTTAATACAAAGGCGTACGAGGCATTGAAACAAAGTGAGCTGAGCCGGCTAAGAGCTGTGGAAAATTATGTGACTGAAAGCAAGCAATGCCGACAAGTGATATTGGTAGAATACTTTGGGGAGTCCTCAGCTTTACATTGTGGCATTTGCGACAATTGCTTAGAAATGAACAAAAGGCAGAAGCCAGTTCGATTCGAATTTTTCAGACCGTTGATAAAAGTAGCATTAAAGCGTAGATTGACCATGCTCGAACTTGCGCAACACATACATGCTGAAAGCAAGGATGAATTGATTGCTGTAATCAATTTTATGATTGAGGATAAAAAGGTATTTATGCATAGCGATGGAAGACTTTCGATGGAGCCTCAAAAGTCTGCTTCAGAATAAATACTTTCAAAATGACTTACATTGAAAAACTTTTAAAAGAATTGTTTGCATGATAATCCTAACGCTTACTATCAATCCTGCGCTTGATGTTTCCACCCACATTTCAGGCATGGTGCCTGAGAAAAAACTACGTTGCACAGCGCCAGACTATTTCCCCGGTGGCGGCGGGGTAAATGTTTCAAGGGCTTTGAACCGACTTGGATTGGACAATCTAGCCATGTTTGTGTCAGGTGGCCCAGCCGGAGAGCTCATTGCAAAACTGCTAAAAGAAGAAAATGTAACTGCCAGTCCGGTCGAGGTGGAAACCTGGACCAGAGAAAATCTCACAGTGTTGGACGATGCCTCAGGAAACCAATATCGCTTTACATTTCCGGGTCTGCCATTGCCTGCAAAAGATTGGGAAGTAGTACTGAAAAGTATGGAAAAGCTCAGCCCATTTCCTGAAATGGTGGTGATGAGCGGAAGTTTTGCTCCTGGTTTTCCGCTTGAATTTATTGGAAAAGTGAAAGCCATTTGCGACATATACAAGGCCAAATTGCTTATCGATACTTCGGGGCCTTATTTGCAGGAAGCAGCCAAAGTGGGAGTTTATCTCATCAAGCCGAACTACAACGAACTCTGCTACATGGCTGGTGTTAAGCCCGATCAACTGCTCGATGTGCAAGTTGTGGCCAGAAAGGTAATTGAACAAGGAGGCTGCGAGGTGATGGTGGTTTCGCTGGGTGCAAATGGTGCCTCGCTTGTAACAGCTACTGAATACGTACACATTCACGCCCCGAAAGTTCCAATCAGGAGTACAGTGGGTGCTGGTGATAGTTTGCTGGCTGGCGTGGCTTATGCCTTGGCCAAAAACTTAAGTTGGAAAGAGGTGCTGCGTTGGGGTGTGGCTTGCGGCACGGCCACCACCATGAACAAGGGTACGGGTTTGTTTCAACCTGAACAGGTGGAGCAAATGAGAAAGCTGATCCGATGATTTTCTCCTATATTTGGGAATCGGATTCCCAAATGTATGGATTTTATTCGTAGAAAAGTTGAAACCAAAACGGCTGAACTATTAGGAAAATTTCCTTTGCTGGCAGTTACTGGTCCAAGACAATCGGGCAAGACTACGTTTTGCAAAATGCTTCGTCCAGAATACAAATACGCCAATCTGGAAGATTTGGAGCTCAGGCAATTTGCGAGCCAAGATCCCAAAGGTTTTTTAGAAGCATACCAAGGAGGAGCTATTCTGGATGAGATACAATATGTGCCTCAGTTGTTCTCCTACCTTCAGGTAGCAACGGACGCAAAAGGCATGCCTGGTGAATACATACTTTCTGGCTCACAGCACTTTTTGCTTTCTGAAAATATTTCTCAATCCTTGGCTGGACGGGTGGCGTTGTTTGATTTGCTTCCTTTTGCCTGGTCTGAATTAGAGAATACCCAACACTTGCCTCATTCATGGGAAGAATTTGTGGTTCAAGGCGGCTATCCACGGCAAATCATTCAAGGTATAGCACCTGCTGATTATTTCAGCAGTTACGTACAAACATACGTAGAGCGTGATGTGAGGCTGATTAAGAATATTACAAACTTGGGCTTATTTACCAGATTTATGCATGTTTTGGCAGGTAGAGTAGGTCAGTTGTTGAACACCAACAGCATGGCAATTGAACTTGGTATTGACCATAAAACTGTGCTTTCCTGGCTCACGGTTCTTGAGGCTTCTTTTATCACCTTCAGGCTTCAGCCGTATTTCGAAAATTTCAACAAGCAGGTGGTGAAGTCGCCAAAGGTGTATTTCTACGATACTGGATTGCTTTCTTATTTGTTGGGCATTCGGAATGCAAATGATCTGAGCTTGCATTTTGCCAAAGGAGCCTTGTTTGAGAACCTCGTTATCCTTGAATTCATCAAAAATCAAACTTTCACAGGCATTCAACCATCCATGTATTTTTGGAGAGACCTTTCGGGCCATGAAATAGATTTACTTTGGCGAAATGGGCCAAACCTCACTGCAATTGAGATAAAGTCTGGAAAAACCATTCAACCCGATTTCTTTAAAAACCTCAAATTCTTCAAAAACTTAAACGACTCAGCCAGCTCTTTTGTGGTGTATGGTGGGGCGGACCACCAGTCGAGAACCCATGCAACAGTGCTTGGTTTTGAGCATTTGAATCAGATATTTTAGAAGATTGATTCTCCCCCAAACGTTTACCCCACCTTCATGCTTTTCATGGCCTTTGTGGCCACGGGTTTCCAAATCACTTTGCTTTGGATGGATGAGGTGAAGCTAAACACCCAAACTTCTTTATTGATGATGGTGTACTGCACATAGTTATACTTTTTGATGGGTGCTTTCCCTTTTTCTTTCACCTCAGAATCAAACTCCAGCACAGCGTATTCTCGTTTGTTGATGGTTTGAACTTCCGAGGTAGTAAAGTTGATGGAATCGTAAAGCGTTCTCACATTGGCTTTGTAGAAACTGAGCAGCATTTGGGTGTCTTTTTCCCGAAATTTGCTGTTTGATTTGTTGACCGAAAGGTCGGCCTGCTTACTCAGGTCTGAGAAAAAGGCAACAGGTTTTTTGTAGCTCAATATTTTTGCTGCAATGTCGTCGTCGCTCATTTGCGCAAAAACGGTTGGCAATTCTAACGAGAAACTACCCACTTTTACCCTTTCCCATTGTAACTTCTGGTGCTGGCCTTGGGCCAACACCATTCCAGCAAAAAGAAGTGAGAATACCAGCACTTTGATTTTAAGCATGTTTCAGATTTTTCAGAATATTGTGTCCGAGTTTGTCTCTTTTGGTGACCAAATAATTGAGGTTGTGGGGATTAGGGTCAATTTCCAAAGGAATGTTGTCAACAACTTCCAGGCCATATCCAATTAGTCCCACACGTTTTTTTGGATTATTAGAAATTAAGCGAAGATTTCGAATGCCCAGATCACGGATGATTTGCGCACCAACACCGTAATCCCTGTCATCCATGCCAAAGCCAAGTGCTTCGTTGGCCTGTACCGTGTCCATGCCTTGCTCCTGAAGCTTGTAAGCTTTGAGTTTATTGATAAGGCCAATACCTCGCCCTTCCTGATTCATGTATAGCACCAAACCTTTCCCCAGGGTGTTCACCAGTTGCATGGCTTTGTGCAATTGCTGACCACAATCGCAGCGGCAAGAGCCAAATATGTCGCCCGTCATGCAGCTTGAGTGTACCCGAACAGGCACAGGCTCATTTTCCTCCCAAGTACCTTTCACCAAAGCCAGGTGTATATCGCCAGTATTGATTTGCCGGTAAGCAATCAAATCAAAATCGCCCCAGGTTGTTGGCAATTCCACGCCAATTTCTCGTTGAATCAGGCTTTCATTGGCTATGCGGTACGCAATCAGGTCTTTGATGGAAACCAGTTTCAAGTTTAATCGGTCGGCAATTCTTCGCAGTTCGGGCAAGCGAGCCATTTCTCCATCTTCCGACATTACTTCCACCAACACACCGGCTGGTTTTAGTCCCGCCAGTTTGGCAAAATCCATGGCCGCTTCTGTGTGGCCACTTCTGCGCAGCACGCCTTCTCCTTTGGCTTTGAGTGGAAAAATGTGACCGGGTCTGCCCAAATCTTCGGGCTTAGTGCTTGGATCTATGAGTGCTTTTATCGTTCTGGACCTATCGAAGGCAGAGATGCCCGTGGTGTTACCTTGGCCCAACAAATCAATAGAAACCGTGAAAGGCGTGGCATGCAACGATGTGTTTCTGCCCACCATCATGTCGAGTCCAAGCTCCTCACATCGTTCTTCAGAAATGGATGCGCAGATGAGTCCCCGGGCTTCTTTGCTCATGAAGTTCACAATTTCAGGGGTCACCATTTCGGCGGCACAAATCATATCGCCTTCGTTTTCCCGGTCTTCGTCGTCGACCACAATGATTACTTCACCTTTACGGATGGCTTCGATGGCCGATTCTATATCATCCAGACGCACAGGTTGATCGGTTATTTGAGCCATATTGTTGTTTAATTTCAAAAACTGATGGCAAATATCGCACCTTTTCCTTGTTTAGCGGCCAATCTGTCTGCACCTTGGTAAATGGCATGCAGTTTCACCCATTCATGAACCGTTATGCAAACTTTAGTATTAGTTGATTTGAACGAAATTCGTCAAAACCTTTTGCCCTTCACTTTTGTGAGGCCAGTAAGCGAAATACGTGTTGGCATACTGCGAATCAGGGAAAAGTGGGAAAAGGAACTTGGCGCCACGGCCAGTTGGATGACGGAGTCGTACTTGAAACCGCTTTATCCCGAGCCTGCTTTTGATGCTCCATGTTTGCTTGTAAACAGCAGCTTGCTGCCTGATGCTGGCTTGATTTCTTTTATACATTCGGCACAAGACGGGTTTTGTTATTTTCAAGGAGGGCAGTTTTTGTTTGGGAAAGTAAAAAACCTCGATTCCTTCAAAAACATTGAATATGTGCGCCAGGAATACAGCGGCAGTGTGCGGCAAATTCAGTTTCCCTGGGATATTTTTGGCATGAACGGTGCGGAAATCCGTCATGATTTTGAACGCATACAAGCGGGTTCGAAGTCAGAAGAATTGAAAGATGAATTCACCAGGGTGTACAACCCGAAAAACCTATGGTTGGGCAAACATGTAAAATGCCGGGCTGCGGTGTTGAATGCGGAAGATGGGCCCATCGTGATTGGCGACAATGTGGAAATTCAGGAAGGTGCAGTAGTGCGGGGTCCTGTTTATATTGGCGATGGCGCTGTGATCAACATGGGAGCAAAAATTCGACCTGATACCACCATTGGACCTTTGTGCAAGGTGGGAGGGGAGCTGAGCAATGTGGTTTTCTTTGGCCACTCCAACAAAGCACACGATGGCTTTTTGGGCAACTCGGTGATTGCAGAATGGTGCAACCTGGGCGCAGACACCAACACCTCGAACCTGAAAAACAACTACCAACCTGTGAGCATATATTCTTACGCTGAGCGAGGCATGGTAAACACCGGACAAATATTTTGCGGCTTGCTGATGGGCGACCACTGCAAAACCGGAATCAACTCCATGTTTAACACCGGAACAGTAATGGGTGTAGCTGTGAACGTTTACGACAGCAGTTTCCCGCCCAAATTTATTCCCTCATTCAGTTGGGGAACCGGTCATGGCGGCTTTGAAACTTACAAGTTTGAAAAATTTCTGGAGACCGAAAGGCTGGTGATGACGAGGCGTAAAAAAGAACTGAGTCAGGAATACCTGGACATGCTGCAATATTTATTCAAAGAACTCCAACGGCCTTCTGTAACGGTGGATGCGTTGTAGTTAGACAATAAGGCTTATTGCTTTTGCAAGGTTAGCGACTGAATATCAAACCATTTTACGTTGCAATTGCCTAGCAAGAAGCTTGATTCCCTGATATGGCAGTAAAATACTGTCATATTCCGAAGAGAAGTGTTTGAAAGTTAAATGATAAACATTGGCTTTGAGCCATATTTCAGGAGCAATTTGAAAATAACATACAAGCATAAATTTATAAAAATAACGAGATTCTATGATGTAAAATGTTTGTAGTTGCTTATAAATCAATGTCTTATAAATAATTTTGATTTAAACAGAAACTTAACAATTCGGTAATATCTTACATCTTACCTTTGCTATGTTTCTTGGGATATATAGCCTCCTCTCACTGCCTGTACACCAATCCACTACCCAAGAAATTGTTTGATTTTCAAAAAAGTACATTCTCAAAACCAATTATGAAAAAGGTTTACAAAGGTTTAGTCACCAGCATCTTTGCCATCTTATTCAGCCTGAACGCCTCGCAGAGTTGGGGGCAGACAACCTTGTTTAACGATAATTTCAATGCAAACAACAGTGCTACATTTTCAACAACAGGAGCAATCGGCACGTATCCCAATTGGTCAGTAACACGTTCAGGCAACGATTGGGGCGCCAGGGTCAACACAAATATATTGGAGTTAACCAACGATGCCAGTGCAACTGCAAATGTCAATGGTTGGGTTTTCGGTTATCGTGATATTAATGCGCTTTCAGGCTGGAATACCACACTATCAAGTAATACAGGAACAATTACCTGGGAGTTCAACATGAGGCAAATAAGAACTGATCCGGCTGGCTTTGGGTCGGGTTCATACGGAGTTGCTTTTGTTCTAGCGGGCACAAGCGCAACATCTGCAACGGCCGGAAGTGGGTATGCGGTGGTTTTAGGGCAAAGTGGATCAACTGATCCAATAAGATTGGCTAGTTATAACAATGGCTTACAAGGTACTTTAACAAACATTATCACTAGCAACACAACAGGCCTCACAGATTTTGGTACCAATTATTTAAGCGTGCGGGTTACGTATGTGCCGGGTACCAATACCTGGCAATTGTTCTTGAGAAATGATGGTACGACAGCGTTTACTGACCCAACAAGTGGAACTGCGCTCACATCACAAGGTACAGCAGTCAACAATACCTACACTTCCACAGCAGGTATGCGTTACATTGGGGGCTACTGGCAAGGCTCAACAGCTGCTAATCAAACTGCATTTTTTGATAATGTTTATTTGAAGAAAACGAGTTCATCCTTCACCGTCACCTTCAATGCCAATGGTGGAACAGGGACAATGTCCAACCAAACTGCCAGCGCTGCTACCAATTTAACAGCAAATGCATTTACCAGAACAGGCTACACCTTTGCGGGCTGGGCAACTTCAGCCGGAGGCTCGGTTGTATATGCTAATAGCGCTTCATATCCTTTCACTGCCAACATTACCCTTTTTGCAGTATGGACACCAAATAATCTTACCATCACGTACAACACCCAAGGCGGCAGTGCCATTTCCAATGGTTCCACAACAACAGGTGGGCAAATAGCGACATCGCCCAGCACACCCACAAGGGCAGGTTATACCTTCAACGGCTGGTTTACAGCTTCCAGCGGGGGAACAGCCATAGCCTTCCCATACACCCACAACCAAACCGCCAGCTTTACGCTTTTTGCTCAGTGGACGGCCAATACTTTAACCATTACATATAATAGTCAAGGCGGAAGCGCCATATCCAATGGTTCCACAACTACAGGTGGTTCAATAGCGACATCGCCCGGCACACCTACAAGGGCTGGTTACACCTTCAACGGCTGGTTTACGGCATCCAGCGGGGGAACAGCCATTTCCTTCCCATACACCCACAACCAAACAGCCAATTTTACGCTCTTCGCCCAGTGGACCGCCAATACATTAACCATCACCTACGATTCACAAGGAGGGAGTGCTATATCCAATGGTTCTACCACTACAGGTGGGCAAATAGCGGCATCGCCCGGCACACCCACAAGGGCTGGTTATACCTTCAACGGCTGGTTTACGGCATCCAGCGGGGGAACGGCCATATCTTTCCCATACACTCACAACCAAACAGCCAACTTCACGCTTTTTGCTCAGTGGACCGCCAATACATTAACTGTATTTTTTGATAGTCAGGGTGGCAGTGCTATTTCCAACGGCAGCACCATTACCGGAGGCACAGTTGCCAATCCGGGTAATCCAACACAAGCCGGCTTCACCTTCGATGGTTGGTTTGTAGCAGCAAGCGGGGGTACAGCCATTACTTTTCCATACAGCCATGGCCAAACCGCCAATTTCACACTCTTTGCCCAATGGACAGTGGCAGGATCACCCACACTCAGTGCTGCAACCCTAAGCAGCACACTTTCTAATGTATATGGTACAGCATCCACAGGTGTAAGCTTCACAGCAAGCGGCACCTTCCTTACCGGCAATATTACCGTAACCGCACAAACAGGATACGAAGTTTCTACTTCATCAGGTTCGGGTTATGGGGCATCAGTTTCAGTAGCGAGTGGTACCACCGTTTGGGTGCGTTTTGCCGCCCTGCAAAATGCTGGCACATACAATAACGCTACAGCAGCTGCGTTATCGAGCGCAGGAGCCACTCCGGTAAACGTTTTAACATCGGGTTCGGGTAACACAGTAAGCCCTAAACCGCTGAGTGTAACAGCCCCAAGCATCGCTTCAAAACCCTATGATGGCACTGCAACTGCGGGTGCAGTAACCGTAGGTACGTTGTCGGGCTTCGTAGGCACACAAACCGTTACCGCCACAGGCGCTGCAGCCAATTATTCGAGCCCCAATGCCAATAATTATGCGGGTGTGGTAATTACCTACACCCTGAGCAATGGCACCAATGGTGGCTTAGCTGCAAACTACAGTCTGGCCAATGGCAGCGCCACAGGTGTTGTTACGCCCAAAGCACTCAGCATCACAGCCCCATCGATCGCTTCAAAAGTATATGACGCTACCACCACAGCAGGGGCAGTTACCGTGGGTACACTTTCCGGTCTTGTAGGGTCCGAAACCTTAACGGTTACAGGAGCAGCAGCCAACTATTCGAGCGCAAATGCAGGTACTTATAGTGGTGTTGTCATAACCTATACACTCATCAATGGCACCGGATTGGCAGCCAACTACAGCCTGGCCAATGGCAGCGCCACGGGTGTAATTACGCCTAAATCGCTTACTATCTCACCTGCACCAAGCATCGCTTCTAAGGTATATGATGCCACCACCACGGCAGGAGCAGTTACCGTAGGTTCACTTTCCGGCTTCATAGGCAGCCAAACTGTAACGGTTACAGGTGTTGCAGCTAACTATTCAAGCGCCAATGCCGGCACTTACACAGGTGTAGCGATTACCTATACGCTAAGCAATGGCACCAATGGCGGATTGGCAGTCAACTACAGCCTTGCCAATGGCAGCGCCACGGGTGTAATTACACCTAAAGCACTTACAATTACAGCCCCAAGCATCGCTTCAAAAGCTTATGATGCCACCACCACTGCCGGAGCGGCTACTGTAGGTACACTCTCTGGTTTTGTAGGCAGCCAAACCGTTACAGCCACGGCTACAGCGGTAAATTATTCAAGTGCCATTGTGGGCACTTATACCAATGTACCCGTAAACTATACACTTGCCAACGGCACCAATGGTGGTTTAGCCATCAACTACAGCCTGGTGGCAGGCACGGCCACAGGGGTCATTACCCAACGAGCACTTACCATTACTGCCAACAATGTTACCAAAGATGCCGGTACGGTTATTACCGGTGGCAGTGGTTCTACGGCATTTACCCCATCAGGCTTGCAGGGTGGTCAAACCATCGGCTCAGTAACCATTGCTTATGGTGCAGCAGCCGGCAGTACCGGTCAGGGCGCTACTCCCGGTACCTACACCGGTCAGGTAACCCCATCAGCGGCTACGGGTGGCACATTCAATGCGGCCAATTACGCCATTACTTACGCAAGCGGATCAATAATAGTGGTTAATTATTCTTTAAGCCCAAGCGCTGGCTCTGTAGCTTTTACAGCCTTTCAGGCCTCTGCTCCCGATGGGGTTGAATTTATTACCCTGCGCAGATTGGATTTACGCCAGGTAACAGTAACTGATAATGGAATTTTGAGCACCAATGCTATGCGAACTGGAGAAGGGACTTATCAATTTCCCAATACATCCGCTTATGCCGATATCCCAGCAGGTACCATTATCAGATTAGATGAAGCAACAGGCACAGATGATACAGACTTTACAGAAGGAGTCATCCATCTGCGTGGAAATGGAAGCACTGTTTTAGGAGTTGGAAATTTTGCAATTTCAACTGCTGGAGATCAGGTTATAATGTATACCGGTTCTGCTGCTACACCTTCATTTATTGCAGGAATTGCCGGAGCAGATGCAGTTGCTGCTTGGGATAATGTAAATGGTGCAACTTCTGCAAACACAAGCAAAGCTCCGGGAACTGCCTCAGACATCTATTTTAGTTCATCCGATAACGGTTATTACAACAGCTCCGTAACCGGAAATGCTAATGCCATCAGAACCAGTGCAATAACCACAGGAAATTGGACTACAAGTGGTAGTGCGCAAGCAGCTAGATTTAATAATAAAACTATTTTATTCAACGAATCAAATTTCAGTGCCGGCTCCATGAGTATTTCGGGAGTAACCACAACTTCCATGACTATTGATGTTAGTGGGGTGAGTTTTACAGACGAATCGGCAAGCGCCACCCGTTATGCTGTAGTAATCGGAGCAGGAGCGGCACCAACAGCCCCTGTGGACAGATATACTTGTTATACAGGCACTTTAAGTGACTTGATTGCCAACTTTGGCACCGACCCAACCGTAAAATCTGCCACTACCGATGTGTGCGCAGGTACAGATGGAAACGGCAAAGTGGTTTATCTCGGATATGCAAAACCTTCGGCATTGGTTATTAATGGATTAACCGGAGGCACCACTTATCATATCGGTGTGTATGCAGTAAACGGCAATGGCCGAAGCGCTAATTTCTCTTCTACCGGTTTGGTGCAGACGCAAGCTACTACTACCCCTGTTCCTGTTGTTGTATTGTCATCCCCTAATCAGGTTATTGCCGATAATGTTCAACCCGGCACCACTAATCACATAATCTCTCATTTTGAAGCGGCCACCACGGTTGTTAATGCCACTTTAAATCAGCTTCAGTTTACCACCAGCGGCACGTATGCAGCCTCAGAATTAACAGGTAATTTTACCCTGTGGTACGGAACAACCAACTCATTTGCCGGTGCAACGTCAATTTCAACGGTTGCTTCCGGTACTCCGGGTACTTATTCCTTCACCGGGTTTTCTCAAGGCCTGAATATAAACACAACACGATACTTCTGGATAACGGGTAATATAAATGCAGCAGCCAACTTCCCAAGAACCATTCAGGTTGGTGCAGACCCTGTTCTATCTTTTCTATCGGCCTCACAATCCGGCACCATTTCAGCAGGGGGTATTCAAACCATTACACCGGTAATTGCAACTGTTTCTACTTCGGCTGTCAGCAACATCAGCGTAAACGCTGCTGATGGCGGAGGAAATGTTACAAATGATGGCGCATCAGCTGTAAGCGCCCGAGGTGTAGTATGGGGAACTGCACTTAATCCAACAGTACCTTCTGCCAACTCAACATTGGACGGAACAGGTACAGGTTCATTCACCAGTAATATTATCAGTTTAAATCCTCAGACAGAATATTTCGTGAGGGCGTATGCAACCAATGCTGTAGGCACTGCTTATGGCAGCAATATTTCATTCTTTACGCTCTCTAACCCTGTGGATATTCAGGCAAACGATTTGATAGCCAATGCCATTAGCCCCAATCAGGTAAATCTAAACTGGGATCCGGCTACTTTCCCTTCATCTGGAGCAACGGTGAAAGGCTATGTTTTACTAAGAGCTGCAGGGCCTGCAATACCTACCTTTACAAGTGCTAATGGCACAGCACCGGTAGCCGGAGTAGGTGTGATAGTGACCAACTCCATCTTCGATCCTGTCAATACATTTAATAATACGGGATTGTCTGGTAATACTACTTATAACTATTTGCTTATCCCATACACATGGGACGGCACAAACGCAGAGACCTTTAACTACCTGACCACGGCAGCACTTACTGCTCAGGCAACCACACCTTCGGTTAGCTGTACAAAACCTACCAATCAGGTTACAGGTGCATCTTCAGGATCGGTTACTACCAGCTCAGCGCTCATTTCCTGGACAAACGGCACCGGAACAGGCGATCGAACCATTGTAATCATCAAGCAGGGCAGCGCAGCTACCTCAGAGCCTATTGATGGTATAGCTTACACAGGCAACAATACCTTCAGCAACGGTGATGTGATGGGGCCAAACGAATTTGTGTGCTATGTGGGCACTGCAGCCAGCTTTACTGTGGTAGGCCTGGCAGGTTCTACTACCTATCATTATTCCATTTACACCTTTAACAACACCGGTTCTTGCTATCTTACCCCGGGAGCAACAGGCAGTTTTACGACATTGTTTTCGCCATCTGTGATAGAAACGTGTGAACCGGGTACAAAAAATTTGTACACCAACGGTAATGATGTATTGGCCTTAGGTGAATGGAACCTGAATGATGCTCTTATCGGCACATCACCAACGGATGATAGAAAGGTGGGCGCAAAGTCTGTTCGAATTCGAAACAATGGCAGCATCACCATGCTCTTCAATAAAACCAATGGCTTGGGCACGGTGAGCATTCAACATGCCAAATTTGGCACTGATGCCAATTCCAGCTGGCGTATGGAGGTGAGCAACGACGGTGGTGCCACGTTCACAGCTTATCAAAGCCCTGTGGTAACCACAAATACTATAGATATTAACACCACTGCTAATTTTGTGGTGAATATTCCGGGCAATAATATCCGCATAAGGATTATTAAGTTGAGTGGAGGAACAGCCCGGTTGAATCTGGACCAGATTTCACTTGGCAACTTTATTTCCCCCAATACCATCAATACTGGTACCATCACGGGCTCACCTTTCTGTATCTCTAATGCAGCAGGAGTTAACATCAACGTTCCGTTTACTTCTGTGGGCGCATATAATGAGGTAAATGTGTACACTGCTCAGCTGTCTGATGCTAATGGCAGTTTTGCCATACCCACGGATGTAGGCACACTGGCCAGTGACCTCAATACAGGCACCATTGCAGCCACAATCCCAGCAGGGACACCCACAGGTTCCGGATACAGAATAAGAATAGTTTCAAGCTCTCCTGTGATAACGGGTAATCAAAACAGCACAAATCTCTCTGTATTCCTCAATGCTCCTGATGTAAATGGGTTTTTTGCATCCATCTCTACATCTACATCATTGAGCTTAGGTTGGACAAATCCAACAGGTTGTTTCGACCAGATTTTAATTGTTGGCCGGGCTGGTTCTGAAGTTACCGCAGTTCCCACAGGCGATGGCACACTTTACACAGCCAGTGCAGCATTTGGTGGTGGCGTTTCTGGTAACAATCTCCCAGGAGGTGAATTTGCGATCTACAAAGAAGCGGCAGGTACCTCAATGACCGTGAGCGGGCTTACCACAAGCACTACCTACTTTTTCAAACTGTTTACCAGAAAGGGCACAAATTGGAGTGACGGTGTAATATTATCTGCCACGCCTATTGCAGTAAATGTAGGTGACTACCGATCCAATGGAAATGGAAATTATTCTTTGGCTGCCGTTTGGCAAACGTGGAATGGAAGTAGTTGGGTTGCTGCATCCAGTTATCCTAATTCATCCGGCACGGCAGGTTCAGCAGGTACGGTTAATGTAACCATTAGAAATGGTCATACCATAGTTCTGGATGCTTCTCGCACCAATCAGGCAATAAGAAATTTAACAGTTGAAAGCGGAGCAAGAATTTGGACTCAAGATTCTACTTATAATTTCAATCGCTATATGACCATTTATGGTGATATTTCTTGTTTGGGTAATATTGGTCGTGGTACCAACCTTTATGACAATATTAGCTTCAACATTGAGGGTAATCCAACTACAATAAGTGGTACAGGTAATTTTAATGCATCTCGTCTAAGAAAAAGCTTTAATACCAACATGACCACCAATTTAATTATCGCCATGAACATGGGATTGAAGTTTGCATCGGGAGTAGGTTCAAGTTCGGGAACGGTAATTTATAACAACAATAGCACAAGCGGCAACAAATTTAATGTCACTATTAACGAAAACACCATTGTAACCCTGCGTACAAGTATTGGGGAATCCGGCAATATCAGCATTGATGGTATTGATGGTGAAGGAAGTAACGAGCGGGGTGGAAAAGTGACTGTGAATGGAACACTGATTATACCTGGAACATTGTTTGCTTTAACCAATAACTTAACTGATCCAATAGAATATGAAATTGGAACTTCAGGAATTATACGTTGTGTAAATATCTGTACCGCAAATGAAGCGAATTTCTTTTTGGTGAACGGTAGTCGTGCCGGTGGTTGCAATTTCACGATAAGAAACGGTGGCCGACTTGAAATGACCGGTGGAATTGCCTCTAACCCTAATACGTATAACAAACCTTTTAGTAAGCGTAATAATACCTTGTCGCCATATACCTTTGTAGCTGGCTTCGGCCCTGTCAATAATAACTTTGATTTGCAACCTGGCTCTATTGTTGACTATTCCAGTAACAGTGGAACAATGCCCATCCAGACGCAAAATCTCAAATATGGCAATTTGCTGGTAACGGGCGCTGCAGTGAAAACTATCAATTCTACACTGGAAGTTTTTGGTAGTATTACACTGGAAGAACCTAGTGTATTGGTGGCGGGCAACAACACCATCAAGCTTGGCGGCAATTGGAACAGTTATGGCAGTGCAGCGTTCGACGAGGGCACAAGCACTGTTTTATTTGAAGGCGTTACCGGACAACGTATAAACGCCAGCTCAACAGAGGATTTCTACAACCTGTCGGTAAGCAACAGCACTGCCGATGGTGTGGAGCTTAATTGCGATGTAAATGTGAGTAATACCCTTAACTTGGGTACCAGTGGACGCCTCAAATTTGGCCCTACCCCCAATACACTTGCGCTTACCAATCAAACGCTCACAAACACCTTTTTAGGTGGAGCATCTTCCATTTTTAATATGGAAAATGCGGCACATACCCTTGTGCTTGGCTGTACTGCTCCTGCTTTTAGCGGGACTTTCAATGCCGGCACTTTGTCAACCACCATCTACAACCGCTCTTCGGCCATTACCTTGACCGATGGCGACCAAACAGTACAAAATCTTCCTTATGCCAACCTCACTTTGGCTGGTTCAGACGAAAAAACACTTCCTGTTACAACCACCGCCAACGGTTCGGTTAGGGTGGAAGGAAGCACAACCACGTTTCAAACACCTACAGCCAATAGCCAGTTGAATTTGGGAGGCAATTTTACATTGGTAAGTGATGCTGAAATGGCTATCAACTGTTTTGACAACCTGCAACTTGTAACCACCGGAGATGCCTCTCAAATACTGTACGGAGGAGGAAGAAAACTCAGGTTCTTATCTTTAGAATCTGAAAAATCGGATGGAGGAATCTCATTAGCTGGTGGCCCGGAAAGCAATAGCCTTAGGTTAAAAACAGATCTTCGGTTGAACTACACCGGTACAGCCGAATTTGCCGACAATGGCGATACACTCTTTGTAGGCGACGATGTGCTGATTAGCGGATTGGGAGCTACCAATTTTGACCTCACTGGTACCTTATGGATGAATGGAGTTGGTGTTGATGGCGACCTTCGCATTGCCAATTTTGCCGGAACCGCAGCCGCTGTTGCGCCTTTTAATGATGTAGTTGTTGCTACAGGTGCCAATGTTGGACCTGATAAAGTGGTAGCCATTTATCCTGCCGATGGCTCTGGAAGTATTACGGTGAAAGGCAACCTGGAAATCGTGCAAGGTGCAAACAGTGCCAACCTCGATGCCCAAAACAATACCATTAACTTGGGCGGAAATTGGCTGAGCTATGGAGAGAACGGATTCATAGAAGGCACCACTTCTAGGGTAATTTTTGATGGAACTGAGGCACAAAGTATCACGGTACCAACCAAAGTAGTATTTGCCCACATGACCTGGGCCAACACCAATACTATGGTTATGACCCAGGATATTGACATCACCACAAACCTCACCGTGAGTCAGGGTAGCATTATCACGGGAAGCAACAAAATCACGCTTTCGCCCACAGCTACCATCAGCGAAACCGACTTCAACAATGTGCTGGGCGTGGTGGAAACTACCCGAAACCTGAGTTTGGCCAACCATGCCTTTGGCGGGTTGGGCATTGAAATTGATGCTGATGGCAACGCACCAGGTTCCACCTTTGTTCGTAGAACTACAGGGGAAGAATATTCAAATGTATATGGCCATGTAAGCATCCTGCGGAAATTTACAGTGGTGCCCACAACAAATACTGGCCTCAATGCCACCATGGTGTACAGCTATTTCGATTCGGAATTAAACAGCAGATCGAAAGGTGGCTTGGTACTTTTCCGCTCAACCGACGGAGGGGCAATCTGGACCATGCGGGGAGGCAATGGCAACCAATTTAACAATGAGATTTCGTTATCAGGCATCAATGCTTTTTCTGAATGGACAGCGGCTGAAAACGAATTGCCTTTGCCTTTGGTGATGGGCAATTTAATAGGCAAAGTGGCAGAAGGTTATGCGCAATTGCAATGGTTTGCCACCTCAGAAAACGAAGTGATCAAACAAATGAGACTCGAAAAGTCAATGGATGGCATGACGTTTGAATTGGTAAAGGTAATGGTTGAAAATGCCACGGTTCCAGCTTTAAACTACACCTTCACAGATGAGAACTTCGAAAGAAGTGCTTATTATCGTGTGGCTATGGAAGGCAATTCTGGAGAAGTGAAGTTTACAAATACAGTCCATCTGAAAACAACGGGTAGCCTGCCTTCAGTTATCGTGATGCCAAACCCAACACAGTCAACCTTCGATCTTCACTTTCAGGAATTGGAAAGAGAAGAATGGCTGGAAATGCAGCTTACCGACCTGAGCGGCAAAGTAATTTACGAAAATCATGGACCAGCATATTTGATGGAGCAATACTTTAACAGGCTATCGAACAACTTTCCAGCTGGTACATTTATTTTGGATTGTCACAATGTTCGATTCAAGCAAGTCCTTCGATTGGTCAAGCATCATTGATTTTAACTTGTTACTTTAAATAAGGAAGGCTCACCTTATGGGTGGGCCTTTTTTTTGTCACATCATTGTAACTTTTGTGACGTTCAATAATAAGTGAGAGGCCTACATTTGTCTGATCTGATGGCCGAAAAATAAAGACGGCAATTTGTCAGTTAGGTAAACATCAGCCTGAAATTTGAAAAGAATAATGATTAGAATAACTTTGTTTACACTTCAACCAACCAAAACCATGGTAAAGTTTATTGCCTTTCTGGCTCTTATGATGATTAGTTTTCTCTCGCAGGTTCAAGCGCAAAACTTGAAGCATGTGGATGTAGAAGCATTTGAAAAAGCCGTAAAGGCTGGTGGTTTGTTGGTCGATGTGCGCACTGAGGGTGAGGTAAAAGAAGGTAAAATGGCCAACTCTAAGCACTGGGACTGGTTCGACGACAATTTCGATAAAAACTTGAAAGGGCTTGACAAAAACAAACCAATCCTTCTCTATTGCCACAGTGGTGGCCGAAGTACTGAAGCGGGCGAAAAGCTGGTGAAATTGGGTTTTAAAGAAGTTTATTCGCTAAATAAGGGCATTACTGGTTGGCAGAAAGCAGGCAAACCCATTGTAAAGTAGCCATGTAACCAAAGTAGCTGTACAGTGTTTTTCACTGCCCTACCTTTGCAACATCAAATTCGAAATCCAAATCGAGAATCACATGAAAGTAGAACAAATTTATACCGGATGTTTGGCCCAAGGAGCCTATTACATCACCTCAAATGGCGAAGCCGCAGTCATTGATCCCTTGCGTGAAGTACAGCCTTACATCGACAGGGCAAAAAAAGATGGCGTTACCATCAAGTATGTTTTCGAAACACATTTTCACGCTGATTTTGTTTCAGGCCACGTAGATCTCGCCAATAAAACAGGGGCGAAAATTGTGTATGGTCCCAATGCCGCTTGCGAATTTGAATGTATATCTGCCAAAGATGGAGAAGAGTTCAAAGTAGGCAACGTCACCTTTAAAGTGCTGCATACACCCGGTCATACCATGGAAAGCACCACTTTTTTGTTGAAAGACAAAGATGGAAAAGATCACGCCATTTTCAGTGGCGACACCTTGTTTTTAGGTGATGTGGGCAGACCAGATTTAGCTCAAAAAGCAGCCAATATGACCCAGGAACAATTGGCAGGTCACCTCTATGACAGTCTCATGACCAAAATTATGCCTTTGGCCGATGATGTTATTGTCTATCCTGCTCATGGAGCCGGTTCGGCCTGTGGTAAAAACATGATGAAAGAAACGGTGGACACCCTCGGCAACCAAAAGAAAATGAACTATGCCCTTAATCAACCTGGTAAAGAGGCATTTGTAACTGCGGTGCTAGATGGGTTGACACCGCCTCCGGGATATTTCGGACTGAATGTCGCCATGAACAAAAAAGGCTACGAAAGTTTTGACGATGTGTTGGAGAAAGGCATGCATGCACTCTCGCCAGAGCAATTTGAAGAACGAGCTGACCTCACCGAAGCAGTCATACTCGATGTTCGTTTAGCCGAAGATTTTGCCAAAGGCCACATTCCCCGGGCTATCAACATAGGCCTCAAAGGTGATTTTGCGCCATGGGTTGGAGCCATGATTGTTGACGTGAAACAACCTATTTTGCTGGTGACCCCAGTGGGCGCTGAAGAAGAAACGGTGACCAGGCTTTCAAGGGTTGGTTTCGACAATGTAGTCGGTTACTTAGATGGAAGTATCGAAGCCTGGAAACAAGCAGGCAAAGAAACCGATACCGTGAACCGCATTTCGGCACAAGAATTTGAAAAACTTTGGAAGCCAGAAGAAACCAAAGTGATAGATGTTCGGAGAGATACGGAATATGCAGCCGAGCACGTGGACGGAGCTTACAACAGACCTTTGGCATTTATCAATGAATGGTTTGCCGGCCTGTCAAACGATGAAGAATTTGTGGTGCATTGTGCCGGTGGCTACCGCAGCATGATTGCAGCATCCATTCTCAAATCAAGAGGCATTCATCATTTTAAAGAAGTAGAAGGTGGCTTCAAAGCCATTGCCGAAACAACATTGCCAAAGACAGACTTTGTGTGCCAAAGCAAAGTGATGGCCGTTTAATTAATCTCATTTTCAACTTCCGGGTTCACTTGCCAATCCTTTATTTAGAAAGGTTTGAGGCCCCGGCTTATCCAAAAAAAACATGTTTTCATTCAAAAGTTTATTCACCAGCGCACCAGAAGCAGATTTTTCTGAATTGGTGAAGCAAGGAGCTCTTATACTTGATGTGCGTACCAAGGGCGAGTTTTCGCAAGGTCATATCAAAGGCTCAACAAACATTCCCGTTGATGAACTCAAGATGCACTTGAGCAAATTGAAAAAAGACCAAACCATCATCACTTGTTGTAGAAGCGGAAACCGAAGTGCCATGGCCAAAAGTGTGCTTGAGCAAAATGGTTTCAAAGAAGTGCACAACGGTGGAGGTTGGCAAGACTTGCAAGGCAAACTGTAAAGCTCAACCAGATTTTAACTGTAAAATCCCTGGCCGCTTCGGTTGGGGATTTTTTTTCTTAGGAATTCTTTTTTGGCTGTAATGCTTTGTTTTTGTCCATCATCAAAAGAGTGGGGTGATGTATGGGTGATGCAAACGCAGGCATCAATTCATTTACCCTGCGTCGAAGTTTTAATATACTTTTAGATGGGCTTAACTGAGCTATCTAAAGGCTATTTTATGGTAATCAGGCGAAGAACCTTAGTTGTTAGTTTATTCAAAGCTATCCCTTTTTAAACCAAAGGGAACATTGAAATGATCATGTAGCAATATTATAAGTCAACAAAAAACCCGGATGTATTGATCCGGGTTTTGAAGTTAAGTGAATGTTCGTTGTTACTCGTCGCCGTAGTCTTGCTGTGGCTGATCGTTGGAAACCATCGGGTAATATTTGTTAAACCCTTCTTCGTATTTGGTAGCCAGGTCATTGATACCCGCATTTTTGAAAGCGTAGAACAACTGCTGAAGAATGAAGGCATTGGTTTGCACGCCAATGTCCCGCCTTGATTTGTTCTTTTTCAGGTATTCGAGTTCATCGGTTGCTCGCTTAAACATCACTTCAGATATTTCTCTGGCCTTGGCGGTGTCGTTGAGCGATATGTATAGATTGATGAATTGAGGGGTGTACACATCATATGGCAGTGGATTGTCTGGCATCACTTTCATGCAGTAGTCAGCTACTTCACGGGCCATTTTTTGTTTGACTTGCGGGTCTTGCTCGGTCAAGGATTCTTTGTACAACTGTTCGGCCAAAAGGAAGAAACTTTTTCGGCTGTTGAGCGGGAAGCGTTTGTAGTTTTCGTCGTAGTACACATTTGGATTGTCCAGGTTTCTCCAGAAGAATTTCTTCATCATGTTTTCATACATCACCGGGGTGTTTACCACGCCATCTTCTCCGGCTCCGGCATTTTTAACAGGCAACAAGCGGTAAGCCAGTCCCTCCATAAAAAAGTATTCGAACAGACCCATGTAGTTGCTGCGGGAAAGTGTAGTGGAGAAATAAATGGGGCGCTTCCAATCGTTGCTGGCTATGAGGTCGAGAACGATCAAATCGTTTTTATAAATGGCCGTTTTGCCCACCGTCCAATCCATTCGTTTCACCACTTTGTTTTCATATCCAGTTGGAACTATGCCACTGCCCAAAACAGCGGTGGTGTCTATTTTCAAAAAGAATTGTTTGGATGGCCAAGTTACCACGGTGGTTCCTGCGTTGGTCGGCATGGTTACACTGCGGTCTTCGGTGCGAACCAGGTCCATGTATACTTTCAGGTTGATAGACCCCTTTATTTGCGGGTTTTCCATGAATGGAATGTAGTCATTTTTACCCTGAATGATGTTTTTGTACTCCATAGAAATGGGCAAAGGTTCAGAGTCGTAGGCCTTTTTCTTCATTTGCTCGATGTACCAATCTGTACCCAACAAACTCAGGTTTACCACCCGCACATCAGTTCTGAAACCTTCCACTTCCTGCACATACCAAAGTGGGAAAGTGTCGTTGTCGCCACCCGTGAAGAGAATGCCGTTTTTTGCGCATGAATTGAGTAGATTTTTGGCAGAATCTACCGAATGGTAACGATCAGATCTGTCGTGATCGTCCCAGCCTTCGGCCACCATAATGGCAGGAGCCAATAAACACAACACCGTAGCCACTGTATTTCTGGCCATTTCAGACTTCAATATCTTTTTGAGCAATTCACTCAAGCCCAACACGCCCAAGCCAATCCAAACGGAAAAGGCGTAGTACGAGCCAGCAAAAGTATAGTCCCTTTCACGGGGTTCTACAGGGGGCTGGTTTAGATAAATTACAATGGCCAGGCCAGTGAAAAAGAACAACAACGCCACAATAGAGGCACTTGGCCCGTTCTTCTTTTGGTGAAAAAACAAACCAATGAGCCCAACAATGAGCGGCAATAAATAGAACTGATTTCGAGCTTTATTGGTGGCCAAACTTTCGGGCATACCCACTGTATTATCGAACGGACTGAGCCAGTTGGCATCCTGAATATCGCTTTCCCGACCTGCAAAATTCCACATGAAGTACCTGAAATACATCCAGCCAAACTGGTATTTAAACATGTATTCAATGTTCTGGCCAAAGCTTGGTTTCTTTTCTTTCGGAGGTAGTTTCACCCATTTGTTGTAGGCCGAAATGTGGTTGGGTTGTGGGCTGTAGATCCGGGGCAACAAGGTTTTGTCTTTGCTGTTGTACACGTTTTCGAGTTTTCGATCTACTACTTCATACTTTTTCTCGCCCTTGATGTAGACTGGAGAACCTTGCACCTGATTTTCAGGTTGGGCGTTATACAAGGGTCCGTACAGCAAAGGTCGGTCACCGTATTGCTCACGTTTCAGGTAGCTCACAAAACTGATGGCATTCTCAGGATTGTTTTCATCGATAGGAGGATTGAAGTTGGAACGAACCAGAATAATGCCATAAGAAGCATAACCTATGATGATGAACACCAGGCAAATGAGGCCTGTATTGAGCAACACTTTGTTGTTTTTGATGGAATATTGAATGGCATACACCAAAGCCGCAATGAAAAGAACAACAAAGAAAATGATGCCGGAATTGAACGGAAGCCCAAAGCTGTTGACAAACAAAATCTCGAACTCGTTAGCAATAGAAGGCAGGTAAATGATAACGCCGCTTTGCACCAAGCCCAAAATAACCAAACTCACCACAAAGGTGATGATGAGGCCTTTGGTCGAATATTCGTAGCGTTTGAAATAGTATATATAGGCCAAGGCAGGCACAGCCACCAGGTTGAGCAAATGGACCCCGATAGACAAACCCATGGCGTAAGCAATAAGCACCAACCAACGATCAGCACCTTCTTCGTCGGCATGGTTTTCCCACTTCAACATGGCCCAAAACACAAATGCTGTGAAAAAAGAAGACATGGCATACACCTCGGCTTCAACCGCTGAAAACCAGGCCGAATCGCTCCAGGTATAGGCCAAAGCACCCACCAAACCGCTGCCAATGAGGCCTATTTGTTGCCCAAGGGAGTAATTTCCGTTTTCAGTAGGCTCAACCAGCTTGCGAGCCAGGAGGGTTATGGTCCAAAACAAGAACAAAGATGTGAAGGCACTGCTGAGCACCGAAACCATGTTTACCCAATAGGCAACCTGAGTTACATCGCTGCCTGCCAGCATAGAAAATAAGCGACCAACGAGCAGAAAGAAAGGTGCTCCAGGAGGATGAGGCACCATCAATTTGTAGGAAACAGCAATGAACTCTCCACAGTCCCAAAAACTGGCGGTAGGTTCAACTGTGGCGGCGTAGGTATAAAGAGCGGCAAGAAAAACTGCCCAGCCCGAAATGTTGTTGATTTTTTTAAACTCCATAGGAGGTGAATAACGTGTATCTAATCAGAAAATGTTATTTGAAAATAGCCTACTTGCGTTGGCAGGGCACAAAACTAAAGAATTAAATGGGAAAGTAGCTTTGATTGACTTTCGTGCTCCGACACCTCATTTGAAGGGCTCATTTCCAAAAAACTTTAAAAAGTAGATAAAAACCTGAACTTTTGCCTCATGAAGCAAAGCTGGGCACCATGGATTTTGACCTTGACCGCATTAGGCCTACTGCTTCCTTACCTTCTTTTCAGTTTTTTCAATATACCCTCATCTGACGATTTTTTATATGCTCGCTGGCAAAGGGAATGGGGCACGGTCGACGCCAACATCACTTGTTATGTAGGTTGGGGTGGCAGGTATTTCTCCAATTTGCTGCTTACAACCTGCAATCCATTGGCTTATTCCACCAACTTTCAACACTTTTTGGTTCCATATCAAATACACTCAGTCTTGTTGCTGGCAGGTTTGGCGTTGGCTACCTATTACTGGGTCAATATGTTGGCTCCCGGCGTGGTATATCCTTTTTCGTTTGCCTTAATTTTGGTTGGATTCATTGTGGCACTTTTAGGCAATCTGGCTGAGTTTCTGTATTGGATGGCTGGTTCTTACACCTATTGCTATGGTCTTATTTTCGGGCTCATGGCTTTGTATTATCTCTTTGGAGTTGAGCCAAAAGTGATAAAGCCTCAGAAAAGGGCAAACCATTTTCCATTATTGATCGCAATGCTGGTTGTGGTTGTTTTTGCAGGCATTTGTTTGTTCGTATTTCGCAAATGCATCATTGCCTGGCTCAATGTGAGACCTTGGTTATTTTTAATCATGATTGCATTTTTGTCTGGGTTGTGTTTGTTGATGCCCATGTCGCAGGCAAAACAAAATGCCATTTCCAAGAATCGGACTCTGCTTGCCAGCGTTTGCTTTTTCATGTCCATTGGTTCAAACGAAGTATATGCATTTGTGCTGGTTCCGTTTGTCGGTTTGTACTTGCTCCTCGAATTTTGGAATACGAGGAAATTCAATTTGTTGTCGGGCATTTTGTTGTTGCTGGCTTTATTGGCGTCGGGTTTAAATCTTTTGGCTCCTTCTACATTTGCCAGGCAAAAGCTGCAAACCGGAAAAACGTCTTTTCATATCACCCATATGAAAAGCCTGGCAACCCTGCTCGATTATTTTGCTACGCTTCCTGTCATTTTTGCTTTACTGGTCGGGTTGTTGATATGGTTTCCGGCAAAAGGAAATTTCGAGATGAAAGCTTTTCCCACAGCACAATCAGCTAATAAGTCTTATTCTGTTTTGATACTCATTTTATCTTTAATTGTTGTATTTTCTCTGAGTGTGCTGATACCTGTATTTCTTAGTGTGCTTTCGGGAGCTATTCCTGATAGAACCAAAAATCCTTTGTATTTCATTTCCGCTTTAATCCTGCTTGTTCCCGCAAACCAACTGGCTAAATACTTATTAGCAACATTTAACAAACCCAAATGGCAGGCATCTGCAATGATTATAGCCGGATTCATTTCCATTTTCTACTTTGGGAATCATGCAAAAACAATCCAATATTTAAATTCAGGGCAAGCGGCGCTATCTTTGCAAACCGATAAAATCAGGTTTCAACAAATTGCGGTATGCCAATCGGATACCTGTATAATCTCGAGAAATCCATATGTAGCACCTGGCTTAAAATCGGCTGAAAACGCTGTGCTGGATAACGATCCAGCTTCCTGGAAAAAATATAAAGATTTTTCTTTCGCCACCTATTTTGGCAAAAAATCCATAATTGCCCGGTAATGATGCCATTGGAGGAAAAAGTGCTTATAGTTGTTCCTTGCTTTAACGAAGCCTCAAGGTTAAATACCGTCAGCTTCAAGGCATGGGTAGAAATGAATCCATCTATGGATCTGCTCTTTGTCAACGATGGAAGCACAGATTATACGCAACCTGTTCTCGAACAAATGGCAGCGGATTTGCCGGAGCGTATTTTTTGTCTGCAGTTGCCAAAGAACCTGGGAAAAGCAGAGGCTGTAAGGCAAGGCTTTCAATTTATATTTCAAAAGATAAGCCAACCCTATTTATATCTGGCTTATGTAGATGCAGATTTGGCTACCCCACTCTCCGAAATCAAGTATTTGCTTGACTATGCTGCGTTTCGGGGCAACAACAAGCAATTCATTTTTGGGTCTCGACTGAAAGTATTGGGCTCGCATATTGACCGCAATCCCCTCAGGCATTATTTCGGCAGGATTTCGGCCACCGGAGCATCTATTTCACTTGGTCTGCCAGTTTACGACACACAATGCGGCATCAAAATTTTCCATAGGAATATTTGCCAAACTATATTCTCTGATCCTTTTATGAGCCGATGGCTGTTCGATGTTGAAATCTTCTTCCGGTTCAAGGCATTGTTTACAAAAGCTGAATTTGATGAGGCAGTATTGGAAGTTCCACTTCGGTCGTGGAATGAAATACCGGGCACGAAAATAAAATTTTCAGATATTCTGAAAGTCCCATTCGAGCTTTGGCGAATCAATAAAAAGTATGCTCAAACAAGCAGGTTTTAGATTCCATGACAACGGCTGAATCATCAACAAATCGAAGGATATTTTATTGGAGTGGATTTTGTTTGTTAGTGCTTCCTTTCGCCTGGCTTGCCCTCTACAACCACCCCGCTGCCGACGATTTTCCCCTCAGCCAAACAGCAAGAGATTGGGGGCAATACACCACCGTGGTTGGTTATTGGAAATGCTGGAGTGCCCGGTACACTTCCATTTTTCTCATGTCGGTCAATCCATTGGTGTTTAACAGTCTATGGGGCTATAAAGCTGGATTTTTTATTAACCTGTTTGTTATGGGTTTTGCCGTACATTTGGGCAACAAGTTGATTTTCAATTGGTTATCCAAGCGTGAACCATGGTTGTTTTCGACAGCGTTTACCCTTGTTCTTCTTGCTGCCAGTCCTTCTTTGTCGAACGGGTATTATTACCTGGCTGGCGCCTGGTTTTACCAACCCGGACATTTGTTGCTAACTGCCCTCATTTGGACTTCGATTCATTTTCAATTACCCGACAACATCCAAGAATTTTGGAGTAAATCACTTGTAAATTTGGCCATTGTAGCTGCTTTGGTTGTGTTGCTTATTGGTTGCAACGAGGTCATGATGTTGCTTGGACTTTCGATCACCGGCTTTGGATTAGTTTGGTATCTTTTATTTGAAAAACGGTTTCATCCGTCTTGGTTTATACTGGTATGCGTGGCTGTTGGAGCCAGTGCTTTGGTTATTCTTTCCCCTGCCTCGTTCTACCGCATGGAAGCATCGGGCAGCATGAACAGGTCGACCATTTGGGTGGCTATAAAAGCAGCGGAAGCTTTTAGCCATACGGCATTTCAATCATTTTTATCACCACCTGTGTTGGCGATGTTGATGGCTGGCTATTTTTTACCAGCTCATTCCAGGTTGCAAAAGATTACATTCCAACAAAAGCTGCTTATGTCAATCGCTTCATGGATTGTCATTTACCTGGCCTATTTTCCTTCCATGTTGGGGGAAGGATTGGTTCAAGGCAGAACGGAAGTCACTTTTCAGTTTTTGTTTGTTGGCAATATGCTCCTCAATATTTCACTTTGGAAACCAAAGGAAGTAAAACAGGTCAATTTTAATTTGATGCTTATTGTCATTTTACTGCTGGTTCCTTTTGGCAAAAACTATTTGCCAGCTATTGATGACCTTTCCAGTGGAAGGGCCAAAACTTTCAATCAGGAACGAAATGACAGAATCAAATGCCTTATTGAAACTGCGGGAGATTCAGTTTGGGTGAAACCAGTTTCGGCAAAACCAGCGAGCCTTTTTGTTGGCGACATTGGCGACTATCCGCAGCCTTGGTACGATAATCATGTTGCCATTTATTACGGCAAAAAATTCATTCATTTGGTCGGTGAACAACATCCAAAGCCCAGTTGCGAGTGAATTTTTTTCTAAAAGGAGATGAGGTTCATATCTTCATATTCTTGGCATTGATTGTATGTTCATGCAGAAACCAAGATTGGGAAAAGGTAAAGGAAGAAGGTACTTTGTCCTGCCACAGTGGCATTTTTTCCCGGTTTTCAGGCATGGCAAAAACTGATTCTGCCTTTTCCAGCAGGTGAATTTGCCATGGGCGGAACTGGCAATTAAGCCAGGATCGACGAATTGCCACAATATATTGTGAAGGTTGACTCCTTCTTCATAGATGAGCATGAAGTGACCAATGCGCAGTTTAAAAAGTTTGTCGACGCAACAGGCTATATGACAACCGCTGAAATAGCTCCTGATTGGGAAGAAATGAAAAAAACAACTTCCACCTGGTACAGAAAAACCAGCAGATAGCTCGTGGCCAGTTCGTTGGTGTTTTCTGCCCCATCTCATGTGCAAGGGCTTCAAAATCCAGGTCAATGGTGGAGGTGGGTCAAAGTTGCAAACTGGAAATATCCACACAGATTAGGCAGCAGCATAGTTGGCAAAGAGAATCACCCTGATATCCTGGTTCGATGCCTATGCCTACGCCAAAAATGGGTTGGCAAGCGACTGCCTACCGAGGCGGAATGGGAAAAGGCCGCAAGAATCAAATTGAATAACCAAAGTTACCCATGGGGAAACGACAACCTATCACCCCAAAAAGCAAATTACTGGCAAGGCACTTTTCCCACAAAAAACGAAATCAAAGATGGTTTTTTCGGTTCGGCTCCTGTGAAATCATACCCACCCAACGGCTATGGACTCTTCGATATGGCCGGAAATGTTTGGGAATGGTGCAGCAATTGGTACCATGCGGGATATTATAAAATGCCGGCATCAAGTGGAAAAAATCCGAGAGAACCTTCGGAAAGTGATGACTCCGATGAGCCAAACATGCCTAAAAAAGTGGTGCGAGGTGCTTCATTTTTGTGCAACGATTCTTAGTGCTCTGGTTAAAGGGTTTCTGCAAGGATGAAATCTAGCCCTGACACTGGTTTGAAACATACAGGCTTCAGGTGCGTTCGCTAGTTGAAAATCTGCTCAATGTCTGCCTTTGAAAGTGATTTGATAAAGCCATCATCTACTGAAATGAGGTTGTCGGCCAGGTTGCGCTTGTGCTTTTGCAGTTCAATGATTTTCTCCTCTACGGTATCTTGTGAAATAAAGCGGTACACAAAAACGGGTTTGTCTTGCCCTATCCGGTGAGCACGGTCAATGGCCTGGGCTTCAATGGCTGGATTCCACCAAGGGTCGAGCAAAAACACATAGTCGGCAGCTGTGAGGTTGAGGCCAACACCGCCAGCTTTGAGCGAAAGTAGAAATACCTGCACGTCCGTTTCCTGAAATGCATTCACTTCGTTCATTCGCTCTTTGGTTTGTCCGTCCAGGTATCGGTAGGCAATTCCTTGTTCATCAAGCCATTTTCTGTGGATGTCCAAATGCTTCACAAACTGGCTAAATATCAGCACTTTGTGACCTTCTTCCAATACTTCTTTTAGTTTAAACCGCAAGTCATCAGTCTTACCCGAATCTCCTTCATAGTTCTCATCCACCATGCGGGGGTGGCAAGCGAGTTGTCGCAATTTGGTCAATCCCTGGATGATGAGCAATTGACTTTTGGCCAAGCCTTTGTCTTCAATTTCAGAAAGAATGTTGTTTCTAAAAAAGCTTTTCGCCGTTTCGTATTGTTTCTTTTGGTCGGGCGTTAAAGCGCAATATTGCAGGTACTCTACCTTTTCGGGCAACTCGGGCGCAACCTGCTCTTTTTTCCTTCTTAGAATGAATGGCTTCGACAATGCTTGTAATTTTCTGAGTTTTTCCCGGTCTTGCTTTTTCTCAATGGGAATTTGATATACCTCCCTGAAAAAGCTTTGCGAGCCAAGTAAACCTGGATTCAAAAGGGTCATCAGCGCCCACAAATCCATGGTGCTGTTTTCAACGGGTGTGCCACTCAAGGCAATGAGTTGGTGTGCAGAAATTTGCGATGCAGCTTTGTAGGAAGCCGAGGATGGATTTTTGATGGCTTGGGCTTCATCCAAAATCATACAGTCGAATCGGAAGCTACTCAACAAATCTACATCAATGCGCAGGGTTCCATAAGAAGTGATGACCACATCATATTGAGCAAATGCGACGGTATTTTTTGCCCTCATGGATCCAATATGTATGTAAACGGACAATTCAGGTGCAAATCGGCTGGCTTCAAGCTGCCAATTGTAAATGAGCGATGTAGGCAGCACAATCAGGTGCGTGTTGCCATTGTGGTTTTCTTTCAACCATTGCAAAAAGGCAAGTGTTTGTACTGTTTTTCCCAAGCCCATGTCGTCGGCCAGGCAGCCTCCAAACTTATACTGCCTGAGAAAATGCAGCCAATTGTAGCCTGATTTCTGGTAGGTTCTCAAATCTGCCTTGTAGCGAACAGGTAGTTCAACTTCAGGCATTTCGTCAAAGTTTCTCAGCCGCTCGAGCCTTCTGGTCAGGGTAACTTTTGCCAGATTGCCTTCTTTCAATTCGTTTACCAAACCGAGATGATGTTGCTCCAAACGCTGGTTTCCTTCTTCATCAATTTTGCTCAACACAAAAAGTTCATGGTATTCTGTAAACCATTCTTCTGGTATTACAGCCATGCTGCCATCGGGTAGTTTAAACTCAGTTTTCTTTTGAATAATATAAGTTCGAAGCCGACTAAACGGAATCAAAAACTCCCCGAAGCGAATCAAGGATTTGATGTCGAACCAATCAATACCTTCCGAAATTTCAACTTTAAACTCGGGCTTTCCCAGAAAATAAACGTTTCCATCGCTGCCTTCCTGCTGCACATCAATGCCAAGCTCAACCATCATTTGATGACACTGCCTGAGCCACGAAAAAGTCCTGTTCTTGGAAAGTAACTGCTTGCCGGTTCCAAAATTGACCCCGGCGTTTTTCAATTTCAGTACAATGTTTCGCTCTGTCTGAACCCTTCTTTTTACCTTATAAAACTTATAACTTTCTCCCTCGTTGTCCAGGTGAACATAGACAGGATTTGTAGGATCATACCGAAAAGTGAACCGATCGTACACAAACTTAAGTTCAAGTGAAAAGTCGGCTTCCAGGTTGTCAGATTCCTCGGTTCCGTCCGGGAACAAAGCCAGACTAGGTGCTCGTTTGTATTCCCGAAGTACAATGGTCGCCTTTGGCTCGTCTTGAATGGTTCGGATGTCAAAACCGTGTGCTTGTACATCGTAGGCTGCAATCTGTTGCACAATAAAACCCGCATAGTACTTTGGCTCAATGGCTTTGGGTATTTCTACAAATTTTTTGTGCAGAAATGGCTTCAGTTTTGCTCCATCTACATCATTCTCAAAATGATAAATGGTTTCACCTAAAACCAGGTGCGCCGGATCATTGCAAATCAAATAAGCTCCTTTGTATTGAAAATCAAGCTTTTCTCCTTTAAATCGTATCGTCGGAAAGTAATGGGTGTTTTCTTCATTTTTGAAAAAATGGAACAACACGGTAGCTTTTTCATCGGCCATAAAAAGCTCTTTCCAGGTAACTTGTCCTGCTGTACTGGTTTCGAAAATGCGCTTACCTTTCAGCAGATTGAGTATCTTCTGATTCGTTTTTTCGGTTGTGTTTCTGATGGTATCAACCAGCAATTTGTCAGGCTTTTCAGCATGAAAAACTTTGGAAAAAAATTCGAGGGGTTGCTGCTTTTTAGATGAATACTTTTTCAGAATTGTCTCCTGATTGTAGTCTTCAATCAGTTGGATGAGCTCGTAGTCTATTTGGTCTAAGCCTGTTGAAAATTCAAAGGCATTTCTGGTGCTAACAACCTGGCTATTTAAATTGAGTTTTTCTTCCACCCCAACCTCAACTGCAAAGCAAGCAAACTGGTAGCCCAGGTATTCGTGCTGTAGTAGTGAGTAGACAATAGCAAAAGGTTTGGCGGGTGAAACTGGCATGCCTTGAAAAAACCAAACTTCAAAACTAATGGGTTTAACTTAAACCAAAGCCCTAAAAGTCAATTGGTGGATAACTTTACTTTTCGGTTGTTGCTTCGTTGGGTTTTCTGTTAATACATTCAATTTGGTTTTTTAAATTTGTAGATGGATAATATTCTTCAATGATAACTAATTGACATATACTCGCTTTAACTTTGAGTTGAATATGACAACCTGATTCAATAAGCAAAATCAGCTTTTCTGAATTTCCAGGTATTTGATGAGGCTCAGAATGTCAATCTGATCGGTCAATCCCTTTTTGCCTTCTCTGTTTAGCTTTTGTTTGATGACCAGCAAATCTATGGCATCAATGACTGGGGCGAAAACGTCTTGGTCAAATTGAAAAGGCTTGGCGTTGTTGAAGGCTAAATCCACATCAAATCCTTTCAAGTAGTTGATCAAATCAACGCCATCTGGTTCAAAGCCAAACGATAAAACAAGAGGACTCTCAAAGTCCCCGGACACCAAATCTCCAACTTCAAGTGCCAAATCATTGAACGCATGCATGATCCTTTCTCCATTAGCCTTTGTAGGCTCCACCAAAATGTCTAAATCACCTGTAGTTCGCTCAGAGCCATAGAGCAAAGCGGCATGTCCACCTATTACAAGGTATTTGGCGCTTCGTTGATTGAACTTCCTGAGAAGTTCCAGATGAAATTTTGTAAGCCACATGTTTACAAACGGGTTATTCTCACTTTTCGGGCTTCATCAGAAAGTGGTTGGTTGTACTTGTCGCCATAGATTTTCTTCAACATCTTTTGATGGTGCGCCAATCTTTCATGGGGCGTAAGTGCAAACCAGGCATCTTCTTTTTCCTGTTGCTCTTGCTCAAAAGTTGTTTTCTTAATCTTCATAATGCTCGAAAATTTGGATGAAAAGCAATGTATTTGAAAATAACTTATCGTTCAAAATACCCCATCCGTTTGTAGCCAATGCAATGATCGTATCGGGCACCAATGGGGCGCATGTAGGCAAGAACCTCATAAAAGTTTTCGGTTTGGTTGTAGGTTCCTTCCAATTCTATGTCATCTATAATGCCCCTGCCCTTGTCGACCACATACATGTAGTTGTAAAACCCTTGTTTAAGCAAAATTTTGCCTCTGTAAACTTGCCTGGCTGTATCGTAGCGCATTTTGCATTCTGGTAGCAATTTCCAGTCGGTGAACAAACCAAACACATATATGTCGCCATCCACTGGTCTGGGCGTTTTTAATGTAAAGTAATTGTAGACATAATCTGCCTCCACGGCACCCCGGTTCGTTTCGTAATTGTCGACCACATACCGCCCATTAAAATCAATGTATTGCGTGTAATTGGGTATGTTCCGGTTAATGTCTGTGGCCAGATAAGCTTCTGCTTTTTCGTTGTCGAAAGTGGTTCCTTCAACCCCTCTGCCTTGAAACCTGATGCTTCGGATGTCGAACCAACGAAACTCATTTCCACCTGGAAACACGTTGCTGTTGTCGAGCAAATGGTAGTCCAACTTGGTCTCTTCTTCCCTGATAAACATAGGTTGAAGGTTCTTTTTCATGTTGTCGCTTCTTCCGTTTTGGCGCACCATCACTTTGAGCATTTCCCGTGGATTGAACATGTATATTCCGCCATATTGAATGGTGAAATCAACCTGTTGATGGGTAAACCGTTTGCTCACATCCATGGGAAAGCGAATATCGGTATTGATGCCCAATTTGTTGTCGACCACGATAAAACGCCGTGTTAAAATCAAGTCGTCCTGGTTTCCGTTTCGGTATACTTTAATAATGTAGTTACCAGATATCTTTACCTTGGGCACCACCACCCAGTAATGCACATAGTTCTTGCGGGTGTTGTTCGATATTTCGTACCGGTCAATGGTAAACTCGTTGTATTCGCTAAGAATTTCCATATCCTGCACGATGGATGGAGTCCAGTCTACATTGCAGTGAAGTAGCTTGTAATTGTAGTTTCTATACGTGTTGCTCAGTTCATCAAATTCCAGGGTCAGGTTTACCGACATGTCATTCAGCGGCACCACTGGCATTTCTAGTACGTCTTGCGGCTTGTCCCGGCTCGGGTATAGTTGAACCGTTTTGATGGTGTTTTCGTATTCAAAATCATCATAAACCAACTCCTTTCTTCCGGTTCCTCCTCCATCGGCACTGGAATAACCATGCGGATGGCAACTTTGGAACATCCACAGCGCAAAAAAGGAAATCATGAAGCTTATAAATAACTTGACGTACATGGTGTTGGGCAGCATTTAAAAAACGAATAAAGGCCATACCGACCCGCCGAACAAAATTTTCTTTCTTTGCACCCATTAATTTTTCATTAATCTACATGAGCGAAAGGCAAATCAGGTTTGGGGTAGTGGGCAGCGGACATATTGGCAAACGACATGCGGCTATGATTCAAAACCATTCACAAGCGGCACTTACTGGCATGGTCGACATCAATTCTGGTCTTGAATCTGCCATCTCTCAGGAATTTGGCGTTCCATTTTTCACCGATGTTGCTGCTCTTCTTCAGGCACATCCCGACACCGATGTGGTGAGCATTTGCACGCCCAACAACCTGCATGCTCAGCTGGCTATACAGGCATTGGATGCAGGTTGCCATGTAGTAGTTGAAAAACCCATGGCTTTGGCCAAAATAGATGCCGAGGAGGTGATTTACAAATCGTTGCAGGCATCCAGACTAGTATTTTGCGTAATGCAGAACCGCTACAGTCCGCCATCGGTGTGGCTGAAAGAGATGTTAAGCAGCGGGCGATTGGGACAAATTTTTCATGTGCAGGTGAATTGCTTTTGGAACCGTGACGACCGTTACTATAAAAAAGGTGGCTGGAAAGGTACTGCCGATCAGGATGGAGGAACTTTGTTCACGCAGTTCAGCCATTTTGTCGACATCATGTTTTGGCTGTTTGGCGATATCAAAAACATTCAGGCCCGGTTTTACGATTTTAACCACCAAACCACCACAGCCTTCGAAGACTCGGGTTTTGTATCGTTTGAGTTTGCCAAAGGCGGCTCGGGCACCATCAATTTTTCGACTGCTGTATGGGACAAAAACCTGGAAAGCAGCATCACCATCATTGCCGAAAATGGCAGCATTAAGGTGGGTGGGCAATACATGAACGAAGTGGAATATTGCCACGTAAAAGACTATACCATGCCCGAACTGGCACCTTCTAACCCTCCCAATGACTACGGCCCTTACAAAGGCAGCGCAGCCAATCATCATTTTGTGATAGAAAACGTGGTGGATACGTTGTTGGGCAAAACCGTGGCCACCACCAATGCCCTCGAAGGCCTTAAAGTGGTGGAAATCATTGAAAAGATTTATAGTTTTAAAGGGGATTGGGTGAGGAAGTGAGGGGAATTCATATCAGTTGCTAAAAATCAAACCACGGAGTTTAACTTGACCTTTCAATTCATCCCCAATATATCACACTTTCTCCCCCTTTTTTCCGCCGCTCGAACTTTTGGCAAAGGTTTTTGTTCTATCTTTGCCTTCAGATTAGAATTAGTCTAAATAAGCACATGAGCAAGTCGAACGACATCCTGGAAGAAATCACCTCTTCCGATTACAAATACGGCTTTACTACCAACATCGAAAGCGACACCATCCCAAAAGGATTGAGTGAAGATACGGTGCGCTTCATTTCGGCCACTAAAAAGGAACCAGAATGGATGTTGGATTGGCGGCTCAACGCCTTTCGCACCTGGCAAAAAATGGTTGAGCCTAAATGGCCCAATGTGCACTACCCGGCTATTGACTACCAGGATATCAGCTATTATTCTGCTCCTAAGCAGAAAAAAACCATCAACAGCTTAGACGAAATAGACCCTGAACTTCGCAAGACGTTCGAAAAACTGGGCATTTCGCTTGATGAACAAAAAAGACTAACCGGAGTAGCTGTAGATGCCGTGATTGATTCGGTATCCATTGCCACCACATTCAAAACCAAGCTGGCAGAACTGGGAATCATTTTTTGCTCCATGAGCGAGGCCATCGAAAACCATCCTCAACTGGTGCGTAAGTATATTGGCTCTGTGGTACCTGTGAACGACAATTATTTCTCTGCCCTCAACTCTGCTGTGTTTAGCGACGGTTCGTTTTGTTACATCCCATCCGGAGTGCGCTGTCCGATGGAGTTAAGTACCTATTTCCGCATCAACGCTGCCAATACTGGTCAGTTTGAAAGAACACTGATTGTGGCTGAAAAAGGCAGTTATGTTAGCTATTTGGAGGGCTGCACAGCACCCATGCGTGACGAAAATCAGCTGCACGCCGCCGTGGTAGAATTGGTAGCCGCAGAAGATGCATACATCAAATATTCAACGGTTCAAAACTGGTATCCCGGGGATAAAAATGGCAAAGGTGGCATCTACAACTTTGTGACCAAAAGAGGAATTTGCAATGGTAAAAACGCTAAAATAAGCTGGACTCAGGTAGAAACGGGTTCATCCATCACCTGGAAGTATCCTTCTGTCATTTTGAAAGGCGACCACTCAGTAGGCGAATTTTATTCGGTAGCCATCACCAACAACCGCCAACAAGCCGACACCGGAACTAAAATGATTCACATTGGCAAAAACACCAAAAGCAGAATCGTATCCAAGGGAATTTCGGCAGGCTACAGCCAAAATTCCTACAGGGGTTTGGTGAAAGTGATGAAACGTGCCGAAGGTGCCAGAAACCACTCACAATGCGACTCTTTGCTGATGGGCGACAAATGCGGAGCCCATACTTTTCCGTACCTTGAAATTCAAAATCCAACAGCTCAGGTTGAACACGAAGCCACTACTTCAAAAATCGGTGAAGACCAGATTTTCTACTGCAATCAGCGTGGCCTTAGCACCGAAGACGCCGTGGCACTCATTGTAAACGGCTACGCCAAAGAAGTGTTGAACCAACTTCCGATGGAATTCGCTGTAGAAGCCCAAAAGCTGCTGGCGATAAGTTTGGAAGGGAGTGTGGGATAAAGAAGTAAATAGTAAAAAGTAAAAGGTAAAAAGTGGATTCATCATGGCGTTTGCTGAACGATTTGAAGATTTGGTAGTATGGCAAAAAGCAAGAGCATTTAATGCCATTATTTACCGGTTGAGTTCAGATACGCTGTTCGCCAAAGATTTTAGTTTCCGAGACCAAATCAGAAGAGCATCTGTTTCAATTTCTGCCAATATCGCAGAAGGCTTTGAACGAAATGGCAGGAAAGAATTCAACTATTTTCTTTCAGTAGCCAAAGCCTCGGCTGGTGAAGTTAGGTCTCTTTTATATGTTGCTTTTGACTTAAATTACTTAAATCAGGCAGACTTTGACAAATTGATAAACGAGATATCCTTGATTTCAAAAATGATTTCAAGCCTGATTAAAACCCTATCAGTCAATGAAAAACCAAAAATTAATCAATAGTAGTGGAAGGGCTTACCTTTCACCTTTTACTTTTCATTTTTCACTCAAGTAAAATTGTCAATGCTGCGCATATCCAATCTCTCCGCCCAAATCGGCGATAAAGAAATACTGAAAGGAATAAACCTGGAAGTGAAACCCGGTGAAGTTCATGCCATTATGGGCCCGAACGGATCAGGAAAAAGTACGCTGGCCTCCGTGCTAGCCGGTCGTGAAGACTTTCAAGTTACAGGTGGATCTGTAACTTTCTTAGGGAACGATTTGCTCGAAATGGCTCCTGAAGAAAGAGCTCGTGAAGGCATATTTTTGGCTTTTCAATACCCTGTTGAAATTCCAGGAGTGAGTACCACCAACTTTTTGAAAACCGCCGTGAATGAAGTCCGCAAACACCGGGGTCAAGACCCGCTCGATGCAGTAAACTTCCTGAAGGCGATGAAGGAAAAAATGAAGCTGGTAGAAATTGATCAGTCTTTATTGAGTCGTTCGCTAAACGAAGGCTTTTCGGGTGGCGAGAAAAAGCGAAACGAAGTGTTCCAAATGGCGATGCTGGAACCTCGATTAGCCATTCTAGACGAAACAGACTCAGGCTTAGACATTGATGCCCTGCGTATTGTAGCCAATGGCGTGAACCAACTTCGGACTAAAGACAACGCCACCATAGTGGTGACCCATTACCAGCGCTTGCTTGATTACATTGTGCCCGATTATGTGCACGTGCTTTACAACGGTCGTGTTGTGAAATCAGGCACCAAAGAGCTGGCGCTTGAGCTCGAAGAAAAGGGATATGATTGGGTGAAGGCAGAAGCCGACGCTGTTGCTTAATTTCCAACTGCACAAATTTATGATTGAAACCAATAACAGCCTGCTGCAAAATCTGATTGATGGATTTTCACCTGAAAAGCAGTCTGATACAATAAAATCAGAAGCTTTTGAAAAGCTCAAAAACCTGGGTTTTCCTACCACCAAAAACGAGGAATGGAAATACACCAACCTAAGTAACCTGGTGTCAAAACCGTTTCAAATAGCTGCTGGAAAATATAGCCATCAGACTACCACGGCACAAATCAAACGCTTTAGGTTAGAATCGTTTAAAGCCAATGAACTGGTACTTATCAATGGTGTTTTCATAGCCGAAGCCAGTAAAACCTACAGCCCTGCACATGAACTCGAAATACTGAGTTTTCAAGATGCCAAAAAGTTAAATCATCCACTTTTTAGCCAGCATTTTTCGAAATATGCTCAGGTAAAAGACGGTTTTTCGGCTGCAAATACCGCATTTGCCGAAGATGGATATCTCATTCATGTGCCCAAGGGAAAAGAGCCTGAACTGCCTTTGGTCATTCACCATATCACCGATTCCAGTTTCGACAATATCTTAGTACAGCCCCGTCTACTTATTGTGCTGGGTGAAAACGCTGGCTTGAAAGTGGTGGAGATGTACAACAACTTTCCAAACGGAAATGCTGACACAACAAACCTCAGCAACGGCATCACCGAAATTTTTCTTGAAAAGTCGTCCCGCTGTTCGCACTACAAAATCCACAATGACGAAAGTAACTGCAACCATGTAGGCACGGTGCAGGTGCGGCAGCTCGATAAAAGTGTGTTCAATTCTTTTACTTTCACCCTGCAAGGCGGATTGGTGCGTAACAACCTCAATATTGAAATTGATGGGCAGTACGCCGAATGCCACATGAACGGCCTCTATCTCTGCAGAGGCACCATGTTGGTAGACAACCATACCTTCGTAAACCATTTGCAACCCAACTCAGAAAGCAACGAACTTTACAAAGGCGTAATTGACGGCAAAGCAACAGGTGTGTTCAACGGGAAAATCTACGTGAGCAAAGACGCCCAAAAAACCAATGCATTTCAAAGCAATCGCAATATTTTGTTGTCGCCCGAGGGCTCCATTTACACCAAGCCGCAACTTGAAATTTTTGCCGACGATGTGAAATGCTCACACGGCACCACTACAGGTCAATTGGATTCCGAAGCTTTATTTTATCTCCGTGCCCGGGGTTTGAGCGAAGAAGCAGGCAAGGCCCTCTTGCTCAAAGCCTTTGTCAACGAAGTAGTAGAAACAGTAGATTTGGAACCCTTGAAGCAATACCTGGAAGCGGAGGTGGAAAGGTGGTTTGGAAAGGTGGGATAGGTTCGAAATATTGGTATTTGCTCATCTAAAGATTATATTTGTGTGATGGAAACTACCATTCAAATCAAGGTATCAGAGCTAAATCACAACTTTATTGACGCAGTAAAAAAGCTATTCGATAAGGATCGTGAAATAAAAATTACGATTTCGTCGGGTGATAATTTTGTTGTGTCAGAAACACGTGATGAATATTTGCAGAGATTGTTGGCTGCAATAAAACGAGTTGAAAACAATGATGTAGTGGTTTTGAGTGAAGAAGAACTCACCGCCTTTGTAAATAACAAGAAATAGCTTTGGCATCGTTTATTTTTGACAAAGAAGCATTTGGACAGTTTTCTGAGTGGGCATTGGAAGACAAAAAGATTTTTCAAAAAATCACAGAACTATTACAAGAAACCAGAAGAAGTCCATTTACTGGAAAAGGTAAACCTGAGCCATTAAAACATCAGCTAGCCGGCTACTGGTCAAGGAGAATAACCGATGAGCATAGGTTGGTTTATAAAATGGATGGCAACGGCAATGTGGTTATCATAAGCTGTAAAGGTCACTACTCCCGGAACTGATTTTATTTTCAAAACCCGCCAACTATCCTGTCAAAAAACAGTTTTTATTTCACCATGAACACAACACTTAACTTCAAAACCTGGGACATTGCCAAAGTGCGGGCTGACTTTCCTGTGCTGCACCAATCTTTGCAAGGCAAACCGCTGGTTTATTTCGACAATGCGGCCACCACCCAAAAGCCGCAAGTTGTAATTGACGCAATAGTGGATTACTACCAAGGCTACAATGCCAACATTCACCGAGGCATTCACACACTCGCCGAAAAAGCCACTGCGGCCTATGAACTAACCCGGGACACCATCAAAGCCATGCTCAATGCTGCTCATCGGGAAGAAATCATATTTACCAGCGGAACCACACAAAGCATCAACCTGGTAGCCCAAACTTTTGGCAAAGCCAACCTGAAGCCGGGAGACGAGGTATTGATTTCTGGCATGGAACACCACAGCAACATTGTGCCCTGGCAAATGATTTGCAAAGAAAAAGGTGCCAGCTTGAAAGTGATTCCGGTAACCGATGCCGGCGAATTAGATCTGGAAGCATTTGAAAACATGCTTTCAGAAAAAACCAAAATATTGGCCATCGTGTATGTGAGCAACTCCCTTGGTACTATTAATCCGGTGAAATGGATGACTGAAAAGGCGCACAATGTTGGAGCTAAAGTATTAATTGATGGTGCTCAAAGCACTTCACACCTTGATATTGATGTTCAGGATTTAGATTGCGACTTTTATGTTTTTTCTGCCCATAAATTATATGGCCCTACAGGCGTTGGTGCATTGTATGGCAAAAAGGAATTGCTGGAAGCCATGCCTCCTTATCAGGGTGGAGGTGAAATGATAAAAGATGTAACGTTTGAAAAAACTACTTACAACGAATTGCCCTATAAGTTTGAAGCGGGCACACCTAATATAGCCGATACGGTGGCGTTCAATGCGGCCATCAATTATTTGACTAATTTAGGAAAAAATAGAGCTGCTGCTTTTGAAAATGAGTTGCTCAAATACGGAACTTCATTGCTGGAAAGCATAGATGGCGTAAAAATAATCGGCCAGGCGAAAGAAAAAATTTCGGTACTTTCCTTTATAGTGGAAGGTGTTCATCCTCAGGATATTGGCATCATGCTCGACCTGTATGGAGTTGCCATTCGGACGGGTCACCACTGCACGCAGCCACTTATGGACCGCTTCAAAATCCCTGGAACTTGCCGTGCATCCTTGGTATTTTATAATACTTCAGAAGAATTAGATATTTTCGCTGCGGGATTGCGCAAAGCCATTTCAAAACTCAAGTGATTTTTTCATCCTTTAACTTACTCTCAGCCGTTGGAATTTGAATCTTTGGGACTGCACCCTTCCGTGATGGAAGGAGTTGCTTCCATGGGTTTTAAACAGTTAACCCCTATTCAGGAACAAGCCATTCCGCCCATCATGGAAGGCAAAGATTTGATAGGCTGTGCCCAAACCGGCACTGGTAAAACAGCTGCCTTTCTCATCCCTATTTTACATCGTTTAGCAGAAAAATCCGGAAACGGTATTCGATGCCTGATTTTAGCCCCAACCCGGGAACTGGTAAAACAAATTGACGGTCAAGTACAGGGTTTAGGCTATTTTGCCAATGCCAGCACAACTACGGTGTATGGTGGAGCCCAAAGTGGCGACACTTGGGAAACCCAAAAATCAAGCCTCAGTGAAGGTGTTGATTTCGTTGTTGCAGCACCTGGCCGACTGATGGCGCACATGAAAATGGGCTACGTAGATTTTTCAGGTATACAGGCTTTGATTTTGGATGAGGCAGACAAAATGCTCGACATGGGTTTTTTCGAAGACATCACCGAAATTATCAAGCATTTGCCTGCAGACCGACAAACATTGATGTTTTCGGCCACCATGCCGCCCAAAATCAGGTTGCTGGCAGAAACAGCGATGAAAGATCCGATTCAAATTAATATCGCCATTTCAAAACCATCAGAAAAACTCAATCAGCGGGTTTTTGCGGTATATGACAATCAGAAGATTCCACTTATTGAACTGATTCTGAAAAAGCTTGATTTCACAAGCATGGTGATTTTCGCCAGCCGAAAATCGGAAGTAGATCAGATAGCCAGAAGCCTGCGAAAAATTGGAATCAATGCCAAACCCATTCACTCAGATTTGGAGCAAACACAACGTGAACAGGTGGTTCTGGATTTCAGAAATGGCACCTTCAATGTGTTGGTGGCAACCGATGTGCTTTCCAGAGGCATAGACATCGACACCATTTCGCATGTTTTGAATTATGATATGCCAAACGATCCGGAAGACTATGTGCACCGTATCGGAAGAACTGGAAGAGCTGGAGCAAGTGGAGTGGGCATTAGTTTTGTAAATCCACAAGACGCCAAAAAACTACAGCGTGTGGAAGAATTGATTGGTTATCCCATAACCCGTTTGAACGTACCACCACAGCTTGGATACACTCCTGGTAAGTTGGAAATGGATGGAAGAGCACCGACTGAGGTTAAAAACGGCAAAAACCCCCGTGGTAGCAAAAGAGGCAAAAACCCGAGTAAAAGAGATCGGGTGGCCAGGTAACGAATATTGAACTCAAATTAGTTCAAATTAAATTTCTGGCGTTTTGCTATGGCTCTGATTCTGGCCTGAGTTGAAGCGGTGGCGAATCCGTATTTTTCTCTGCACAACAAAACAAGTTCCTCCCGGAACCCAGTTTCAAAATCGACCAGGCGGCTGAAGCCCTGAAACGCCCAGGCTTTTACATAGTGGTTTGGGCTGAGCAGCTGCTTTCTCACGAATTTTTCCATGTGCCAAAGTCCATTTTCGCTTGGTTTTTGAATGTAGTCCAGCATTTGCAAATGGTACAAAATGGGCACCCAATGGTTCAATCTGTTCAAATCTGAAAGCAATTTTTCCAGTTGAAAATTAGTGAGCTTGCATCCACTTTTCAGATGCTGGTGCAACAGCCATGAAGCGGCTTGCTGAAGTTTGGCTTCATGAAGTACAAATAGCAAATTGTCTGCAAAATCCTGTTGTTGACCAAACCTGCTGAAGAACTGCCGAAATACCTCGACATGTGACTTTGGATCAATGGAGTTCAGCTCATCCAGCATGGTCTATTTATCGGCGTTGAGCATGATAGGCTGATTGCCCTTGCCGCCCATGATGATGATCTTGGTATTGGGAGACAAAGAAATATCACGGTTGGCTTTGATCATTTCATATTGCAACTGCTTGTCGGTGAGCGTTAAAGCCATAATTTTCTGGTAATCAGAAATACCCTGAGCTTCTACCCGTTTTCTCTCAGCTTCCTGACGTTCTTTTTGTAAAACAAACTCCATTTTCTGTGCTTCCTGTTCCGCATTTATTTTTGACTCAATAGCTAATTTAACAGATGCGGGAAGGGTAATGTTTCTCACCAACAATTCCTCCAGTACAATGCCACGGTCTGCAAAATCCTTTTCAATACCTTTGAAAATACGGTCCTGGAATTCATCACGGCGGGTGGAATATAAAGATACAGCATCATAATACACGGCATTGTTCCTGATCTGTGTTCTGGCCATTGGCCTGATGACAACAGCCTGATAATCCACACCTATTTTGCTCAAAATTTCCGGAGTTTTGGCTGGCAATGCTTTGTATAAAATTGTTAAATCTATGATGACTTCCAAGCCATCTTTACTCAAAACCCTGATGGCGTCATCGGCTGATTGTTCGCCTTCATCGTGTAGCGAACTCATGGTGTAGTTTTGGGTTTTGATGTTGAAAGTTACCACATCTACCATGGGATTCACTACATTCAATCCACTTTCAAGTATTTGATCCTGAACCTTTCCGAATAAAGTTTGGACACCCACTTCACCTGGCTCTACCTGCCGGATGGCCGAAAGCATAAGCCCCAAAACAATGATAGCCCCACCAATGATTTGCAGTGGTCTGGTAGCTTTTGCCGAGCCAGGGTTCGACCTCATCAAGGCAGCTATGCCGAACAAAACAAGTCCTAAAAACAAAAAGGTAATAAACATAATCGTTGGATTTTGGGTGAAGGTATAAATTTTGAATTAAGTCAAAAACCAGAACTTGATAAACGCAGCCCAAAAAGCTGTTTCAATAATATTCTCTATCATTGAAGTCCTTTTACATCTTCCTTTGAAGTCTGTTCAAATTCAACTTGCACTCCTCTTAATGGCCACCTTTTTGGTAGCCATGTTTTGCGGTTTACCAGTGAAAGCACAAACGGAAACTGGCTTCCCATTTGTGAAGCCCAAAGACCGAAAAATAGTGTTGCGGGATGTGAACATAGACGGCAACCGCCGCACCAAGCGACACATTATTTTAAGGGAATTGGATATAAAAAGTGGTGACACGATAGCGGTGAGCGACACCTCAATTTTGTTTGAATGGAATGCCAATAAGGTTTTTAACACCCTGCTGTTTACCAAAGCGAAAGTGGGTATTGTGCTAAGGGATGACAGCCTGACTGACTTTTTAGAGGCAGATTTGCAAGTAGCAGTGAATGAACGTTGGTACACGTTTCCAAATCCGATTTTTGAGTTGGCAGACCGAAATTTTAATGAATGGTGGTATTTGCGAAACCGGGATTTAAGTCGGGTGAATTATGGCCTACGGTTCGTGCAGAAAAACTTTCGGGGGCGGAATGAAGAAGTGCGCATCATAGCGCAGGGGGGATTTACCAGGCAGTTTGGTTTAACCTATGTGATTCCTTACATCACCCGAAAATTTTCGGAAGGGTTGCGACTTAGTGCATCGTATTCGACCAATAAATCCATTGCATTTCGAACCTCAGAGAACCAACTTCAATTTGTGAAAGTGGAGGATAGAGACTTGAGACGAAGGTTTAACGCCAGCATAGCCTTCAATAAAAGGATTGGCTATTTCGAAAATCACAGCTTTTTCTTCGATTTCAACCGAAACCAAGTGGACGATACTATCACTAAACTGAACCCCAGGTACTTTGAAAATGGCCTATCAGTTCAACGGTATTTGCAGTTTCATTACCATTATACTTTCGACAAACGCAACATCAGGGCGTATCCGCTGAAGGGGTATTTTGTTGGTTTAAGCTTTAATCAGATTGGTTTTTTCGAGTGGGAAGATGTGCACATTACTTCTTTCAGGGCCAAAGGTGCTTTGTATCGTGACCTGGGACTGGGTTTCTACTATGCAGTTTCGGCAGATGCTGAAATTTCTGCGCCGCAGCGCCAACCTTACTACTTGCACAGGTCGTTGGGCTACAGTGGAAGGGTGGTGCGTGGCTATGAAAAAAATGTGATAGAAGGCTACATCCCGATGATGATGAAGCAGAGTTTTAGAAAGCGCATTCTGAAGCGTGAGTTCCGACCGGCGCTTATTCCGCTGGAGCAATTCAGGCAGATTCCTGTTTCTATATACCTGAAAGCACATGCCGATGCAGGCTATGTGTCGAATCCATTGGTATTTCCAGAAAACAAACGCCTGACCAATACCTTGCTGGGCGGAGCAGGTCTTGGATTGGATATTGTAACATACTATGACGTGGTACTTCGGTTCGAATATTCAATAACCCGGCAGGGGGACAAAGGATTCTTCATTTCGTTCGAGTCGGATATATGACCTAGTTCTTAAGGCATTAAGGTGCTTTGCAGGTCAATAAGAAAAGGGTAAGTTTGGTAGGCATCTATTCGCCTTGTGAAAATTGTCAAGCATTAAGCTCTACCCATTGTATAAAAACTTCAGTCCATTGAATGCAAAAAACCAGTAATTGGGCTGTTTGCATCGACATCAGTGACAAGTGATTGAGCACCTTCCTTTGAAGATGGAAAAAAATTGCTGACGAGAACTAAAGCGAACGAAAATTATTCTAATGGATTTTAGAGAGCTGTATTGGGTAATATTTCTACCACTTCACCAGCCGATAATTCAACCGTTGGCTGCCTAGCTCGAATCTGGCCAGGTATGTGCCTGCTGCTTCAATTAGGTATCATTTACCCCGTTAATGGTCTAAAGCACCACTTTTACAAACGGAAGCACAGTATGCGCTTCATGAGATGTAACATGAATCCAATACAACCCAGGATTCAAGTGGGCAACGTTCAGTTGATTTTCAGCATTCAGCGTTGTAGCAAGCACTTGCCGTCCTGTGGCATCCATTACTTTCACTTGAATGGTTTTTCCTGTGTTTTTTATTGCTGAAAAATGCAGCAAGCCGCTGGTTGGATTTGGATACAGGTAAGGGCTTTCAACCGACTTCTTTTCTTTCACACTTACGAAAGGCGTTTCATCAAACGATAGCATCCAGGTTTTGCCTGCCTCTAATGGAATTGCAGGTTGCCAGGCAGTGAATCCGCCATCATCATCAACCGTGATTTCGCCAATATTGCTTTGGCTGTACAAATCGTTCACATAGTATGTCCCTGCTGGTAAACTGCTTTGCACCATACCCATGTTTGGGGTAGTACCGGTTAGACCAAGATTGTGCACCACTACAACAACCTGTTGTCCATAGCTTCTGGCATAGCTCAAACATTGTGGTGAAGACTCATTGATGGGCACATATTTTCCTCTTTGAAGTGCTGGCGTATTGTTTCGAAGGTGTATCACCCTTTTGTAATGATTGAGCAGGGAATTGGGTTGTGCTGCTTGTGTACTCACATTGTTGCTCAGGTAGTTAGAGCCAACTGCCCGCCAGGGATTTCCAGTTGTAAAACCTGCATGCGCACTTGAATTCCACTGCATGGGCTTGCGTTTTTCTTCGTCCGGACCAGAGCCACGCATGCCAATTTCTTCTCCATAATACACGAAAGGAATTCCGGGCAGTGTGAGGTAAATGGATGCCGCTGATTTCATTTTAACTTCATCGTTTTGAAAGAAATCCATCACCCTGTTGATGTCGTGGTTGGTGAGAAATGTGCCATACCGCTGACCAGGATATGAGGAAACCACATTTTCAATCTGGGTTTTAATCACGTCAGCATTTCGGGTGTTCACGCCACTCAGAATGCGTTCAGCCAAATCGAAGTCAAAGCAGGCATCCAGTTTATTGCCTGTCACATAGGGCACAACTGATGAAGTAGCAGACCATACTTCGCCGATGGTAAATGACCTTGGAAGTGTAGCTTTAAAGCGTTGATTAAATTCTTCGAGCAAACTGAAGGTTTCGGGCGTGTTTTCAAGTTGATTGCCATCTTCGACCAGGTATTTAATAGCATCAAGCCGGAATCCATCCACGCCTTTTCCCAACCAAAAGTCAGAAGCATCGAGCATTTCATTTTTCACAGCCAGGTTGCGGTAATTCAAGTCGGGCATGCCGCTCCAAAACACCCCATAGAAAAAACCACTGCTATGGTTGTGCCACACATTTTGGCCCCATGGTCCAGTGATTCCAGGATTGGAATTGCGCCACACAAACCAGTCACGGAAATTGTTTCGACTGGCCGCCGATTGCTGAAACCATGGATGTTGGGTAGACGAATGGTTCATCACATGATCTATCACCACTTTGATGCCACGGGCATGGCAAGAGTCGAGCAATTCTTCGAAATCCTGCATGGTGCCGTAATCCGGCTCAGTAGCGTAGTAATTGGTTACATCGTAGCCATGATAGGAGGGAGATTCCATCATGGGCATAAGCCAAAGTGCGCCAACACCCAGGTCTGTATCTGTGTCAGGATTGCCGTCGTTCAAATAATCAAGTTTTTCGATCAAGCCTCTAAAATCGCCTCGGCCATCGTTTCTGACTTTGTCATAAAAGCTTCTGATAAACACTTCATAAAAAACCACATCGTTCCACCAACCTGAAATTCCCGTCGCTGTGTCGGAGGGCAGACATACCTCACAAGTGCCATAGCAATTGCGCAGATCGAGTTGCTGGTTTCGTTCAACTGTAAAAGTTCTGTGACCTTGGCTGTTCATACACGCACTTGCCATTGGTTCGGGTGAAGCACTATTGCCACCGTTGAGGTATTGATAGCGGTATTCGCCGGGAGGCACAGTAACTGAGGTTTCATAAAGACCATCGCTGTTATGATCAAACATTTGATTTTGGGTTGGATTCCAATTCGTTGGAAAACCGGCTGCTGTTTGAAAGTCGCCCGTCACGAAAAGTCCGTTTGGCGAAATGGTTTGACTGCCCAAACTCAGCGAAAACCGAACTATGGGGTTACAAGCATTGAAAGGAACGGGTGCTAATACAACATCGCTTGAACCTATTTGCACCGAACGGTTGCGGTTTGCCGTGAATGAACACAATGCCGGAGGGTTTTCAGCTTGAGGCCATTGGTTGCCATTTATGAATTTGTAGAAATAAGTGCCAGATGGAATATTCACTTGAATGACATAAATACTATCGCCGTTTGCATCGGTTAATGGAGAAGTGGATGGCGTCCAATTGGCTCCAAATCCGGCAGCTTGTTGAAAGTCACCCGCTATGTGAACACCTGCCGTTGAGATTTCAAGTCCTCGCATATCTACCTGAAAAGTAACTGAAACCGTTTGCGTGAAGGCAATCAGCGGATTCGCCAAAAACAGAACCATAAGAAGGCCTGGGAGCTTATGGGTGTAGCGGTGTAAATTGGTTTTCATCGTTGGCATGAAGATGATTAAATAATTTGGGTACTTAAAAATTTTGTCGCATAATCGACAAAATGTAATGATAACCAATTTTGTCTGGAAAGTCAGGAAGGAACAGGGCTTGCTTTTATTCTTTGAAGCAAAGTTTCTATGAGATGTGGAAAAATATTCACACTAGTACAAGACAATCATCAGGCCATCAGCCGGATTCAGCTTGCATCACCCATTCTTACTCATGAACTGAAATTCGAATTTGAGCGACCCTTGCCCAATATGCAGGTTGTGGTTTTTGAGGTAGGGGTAGAGTAGTTGGCGTAAACTAAATTTTATAAAAAATTTACCGGACCGTATATGATGCATAATAATTCAGCGACTTTGGTGTTTTCAAAGTGTTTTACGGATTTAATCAAAAGACTTAGAAAGGATTTTATATCACTGTTTTAACGTTCCCAAGTCAAAACCACGCCAGCAGGAGCTTGCTAAATTTCTACTTGATTAGTTGTCAATGAATTCTCAGCCAGGTAAAATTGTATCAACCCCTTGTTTCATGCCTTTTGCAAGCCTTCTTTGAAAATCAACTAATATCGCAGCCTTATTTCAGTTCATTCAGGCGAATCGCATTCGGCCTTCTTTTAATTCATGAAAAGTTACTTCCGCCTGCTTTCTTTTGCTAAACCCTACGAGCGATACATCATTCCTTATGTGATTTTTGCCTTGCTATCGATCGTATTTGGCGTGGCGAATTTTGCCCTCATTATTCCCGTTTTGAATCTCCTTTTCAACGTAATGGGAAATGGAGAAGCAATGGGCGCAACAATACCCGAATTGCCTGATTTTTCGCTGGATATCAACTACTTCACTTCGCTTTTCAACTATTACCTGAGCAAACAAATCTATGAACATGGTCGCCTGGGTGCCTTGATGTATGTGTGCATGGTGCTGGTGTTTTGCGTGTTCACCTCCAACTTTTTCAGGTACCTGGCGGTGCGCACGGTGGAACGCATGCGGGCCATTCACATCAAAAACCTGCGAAAAGCCATTTTTGAAAAATCGGTCGATCTCGACCTTTCCTATTTCAGCAATGAGCGAAAAGGCAACCTGCTTTCCCGCATGACCACCGATGTGCAGGAAGTAGAAAACAGCATCGGCCAATCGTTTGTCATTTTGCTCAAAGAACCCATAACCCTGCTGGGCTACCTGGCTGTAATGGTGAAAATTTCGCCCCAGCTTACCCTTTTTACGCTGGCTGTGATTCCGGTTTCCGGCTTTATTATTTCCAGCATTACCAAAAAATTAAAACGCTCGGCCACCAAAAGTCAGGAATCGTTGGGCGTGTTGCTGTCCATCATGGACGAAACTTTTGGCGGTATGCGGGTAATCAAAGGCTTTAATGCGGAAGACTACATCAAGAAAAAATTCGGGCGTGAAAATGTGAATTACTCCGACATCAGTCGTGAAATGGCCTACCGCAGGGAAAAAGCACCGCCCATGTCAGAATTTATGGGCGTGATGGTGGTAGCTGCCATTTTGCTTTATGGCGGCAAACTCGTGATTGAAGGCGACGACTCACTTTCTGCTTCGGCGTTTATGACGTACGTGGCCATGTTTTCGCAAATATTATCACCGGCCAAATCCATTTCCAACGGCATTTCTAATCTGCAACGAGGCTTGGCAGCGGGAGAGCGAATTTTCACCATTCTCGACTACCAAAACAACATTACCGACATTCCAAAGGCTACAACCTTGGATGAATTTACCGGTGAAATTACCTTTAAGGATGTGTCGTTTTCATTTGGTGACCGAAAAATTCTTGACCGGGTAAACCTCACAGTACCCAAAGGAAAAATGGTGGCTTTGGTTGGGCCTTCCGGTGCAGGAAAAAGTACCTTGGTGGACTTGATTCCCCGCCTGTACGACCCACAGGAAGGTGCGGTGATGATAGACGGGCACGACATTAGACAGTTTACCAGTCATAGCCTCCGCAGCCACATGGGCATTGTGACGCAGGAGCCGATTTTGTTCAACGACACCATTTTCAATAACATCGCTTTTTGCAAGGAAGACGCCACAGAAGCAGAAGTAATTCAGGCGGCCAAAGTGGCGCATGCCCATGAATTTATTGTGCAAACAGAACTGGGCTACCAAACCAGCATTGGTGACCGGGGCGCTAAACTTTCTGGCGGGCAACGGCAACGACTCAGCATTGCCAGGGCTATTTTGAAAAATCCATCCATATTGATTTTGGATGAAGCCACCTCGGCACTCGACACCGAATCGGAAAAATTGGTTCAAGAAGCACTCACGCACCTGATGGAACACCGCACCTCCATTGTGATAGCCCACCGCCTGAGCACAGTGGCCCACGCCGACGAAATTGTGGTACTCGACAGAGGCAGGATTGCTGAGCGAGGCACGCACCAAGCATTGCTCAACAACCCCAATGGCTTGTATCAGAAGTTGATTAAGCTACAGGGGTTTAGTTGAGAAAATGCAAGAAACTGGATAAATATGGAATCGGATTCCATATTTATCTAAAGCAATCTTCCCGCTATTATGTTGTCAAACTTGGTAAACTGCTCTTCCGTTGTCCTTCAATCCACCCCATAAATAGCTCCAGGCCGTCGTCGAACGAAACTTTTGGAGAATAACCCAGCATTATTTGTGCCTTGCTAATGTTGGCACAGGTGTGGGGCATATCGCCAGCTTGCTGATCAATGAATTGCAGATTTTCGGGTTTGCCCATGATGGCATACAGTTTTTTCACCATGTCTATCAGCGTGATGGGCTTGCCGTTGCCGATGTTGATGCATTCGTACACTGGCTCAGGTTTGTCGATGAAGGCGAGTGACAAAAGAATGCCTTCTACAATGTCGGAAACGTAGGTATAGTCCCGGCTGGAAGTGCCATCGCCGTACAGGGTAATGGCTTGGTTGGCAGCCATGAGTTTGGAGAATTTATTGAAAGCTAGATCAGGTCGTTGGGCGGGGCCGTATACAGAGAAAAACCGCAAACAAGCCACCGAAAATCCAAACAGATGGTGGTAGTTGTGTAGCAGCAATTCGCAGGCTTTTTTCGAAGCGGCATAGGGCGATAAAGGAAAATCGGTACTCGAATCTTCGGAAAAAACACCGGAAGCGTTGGCGCCATAAACCGATGAAGAAGAACCAAAAACCATGTTTCGACAGCCGGTTTTTTTCATATACTCGAGCAGGTTGTTGGTGCCCAATACATTCGTTTTCAGGTAGCCGGCGGTATCGCTGATTGAGCTGAGCACTCCGGCCTTGGCAGCCAAGTGTATCACAGCATCGAACTTCTTGTTGCTGAGCGGTTCAAGGCTGTTTCTGATGTCGAGTTCCAGCAATTCGAATTGTTTGCTTTCAAGTAAGGGTTTTATGTTTTCTACCTTGATTTCCCTTGGATAAAATGGATCGAATGAGTCGATCCCTGTGACATGGTAGCCTTGCTGAAGTAAGATTTTGGATAGGGTTGAGCCGATAAAACCTGCGGCTCCGGTAACTAAAATGGATTTCAATGCGATGGCGAATTTTCAAAAAACAATAATACAGTTATTATTGTAAGTTGTACACATGGCAATGACTTTATGTAAATGATAACACTGTCTTAACCGATGGCTTAAGGAAAGCATGGTAATTTGAAAATGGATTTCAATAGCGGAAAGATTGCAAAAATTTGAAACAGATTTTTTCAAAAAACAGGGAATTAAAACTAGCATATCATTGGCGTGAACATGCAGTGGCTTGGTTGCCACTACTCATTGTTATTCTGATTATTCCAGCAAGTTTCATCAACCTGGGCATGTTTCCTTTGCTGGCCGATGAGCCCATCCGAGGTTTGGTGAGCCTGGAAATGATGCTCAACAAGGAATATTTCAGCACGACAATGTCTGGAGAAACTTATCTCAATAAGCCGCCCTTGTTCAATTGGGTACTCATTGGGCTAAGCAAAATAACGGGCACAATGGACGAGTTAACGATTCGGTTAGGCGCTGTGCTGCCGCTTTTAGCTTTCATGGCTTTGATTTTTGTGTGGTTCAAGCGGCATATGTCGGTGCAGGTGGCCATGTTGACAAGTTTGGCCATGTTCACCAATTTCCGGGTTTTGCTTTATGATCTTACCCTAGGTCATATCGATTTTTTGTTTTCGCTGGTAGTCTTTCTGGGCTTTTTGGTGCTGTATGAGTTTGGAACCCGGCGTAAATGGTATCCCATGTTTTTATTGCTGTATACCTTGTTGATACCCGGTTTTTTGCTCAAAGGTTTACCAGCTCCGGTATTTCTGGTCTTTTCGCTTGCAGGATTGGCCTGGCAGCTGAAGCAATTTAAGTTTTTAATTCATCCAGCTCATTTTCTGGGAGTTGCGGTGTTTATGCTGGCCATGCTGGGTTACGGTTTTATGTATTCACAAACCAACGACTTGTCGGACTTACTCCGCCGCTTTTGGACAGAGTCTTCACAGCGTACCGTGCTTGAAAAATCGTGGATAGACTCCCTTTTGTACATTCCAGCATTTCCATTGGAGTATTTTATTCACCTCCTGCCTTGGACTTTACTGGCTTTGGCCATGTTTAGGCGTGATTTTTTAAAGGTTCTCAAGCAGCATCCTTTTGTGCACTTTCTTTCTATCCAGCTTGTTTTCAACGTGTTGGTGTATTGGCTATCCCCCGACACACGACCTCGCTACATTTTTGTATTGTTTCCCCTGGTATTTGGACTGTTATTCTACTTTTGGTTTTTGCCTCAGCCAGGTTTTCTTGAAAAATGGAAAAGACGGGTAAATTCTGCTTTATTTTTTCTCATTGCTCTGGTCACATTCTCACATATAGTTGGCCTGTTTTTTCCTGCTTACCTTAGTGAATATGGACTTAGTCTGTTTTCAGCAGGTCTGCTTTTAGCTTGTTTGGCTTTTGCTTATAAGTCACTTTTCTGGCACACTTTAGTGGGATTGAATCTGGCCTTAGTGGTTTTGCGCATCAGTTTTAACACGGTTGTGGTGCCTTATAGAATGAACAACGCTCCTGAACCATTGTATAAACAAGCGGGCGTAGAGGTAGGCCAATTGACCAAAGGTGCAAATCTATATGTCCCAACCTATGCCTGGATCAAGGAAATTCACGCCTTTTACATCACCAAAGAACGAAATGCGCCCTTGATTCGTGAGACTGAGTTTTCAGGAAAGGATGGATATTTGCTTACTCCCAAGCGATTGGCCTATTCAAAAGCTGGTGATGCATTGTATGAGTTTAAAATAGAAAACTCGCCCTATGTGCTTATCAAGCTCAATCCGGCTGATCTGTTGATGGATGATCGTATTCGTATTTCAAGAAAATACCGGCCAGGGAGCTGAAAAAGGTAATGACAAAAAATAGCAGGCCAATAGATAACGCTGCTTCCATATTTACGGCCAACAAAGGTGCTAACTTCAGCGAAACCAATTCCCTGGCACCTAATCCGCCAACGGTTACCGGCACAACCGCTGCAACAGACGAAACCAGAAACAACAGCCAGTAGTCGACATCAAAACTACTATTTGGAAGTGCCAACAAAATGGCATACACTGCCAGCAATTGGCTGCCTTGCACCACCAGAGAATGCAGGTGCAGACTGATAAATGCAGGCAAATAATTCTTGAAAAAAAACTTGAACGCCAGCCAATAGACCAAAAATCCCAAAGGAAAAAGCCACAGCAAATGCTGCCACCAGCTGGAAAGTGAAGAAAATGGCACCAAAGCCAGCAACATGCCCAGCAAAATAGCTAAACCTGTGAGGCGATCGATGAGGTTGGTCGACAACAGGGCTTTCCAGGATTTGCCATGCGATTGGTGAAGCAAAATCATTTTATAGCCATCGCCACCAATGCCACCCGGCAGCAACAGGTTGTAAAACATGCCGATGTAATACAGCCGAAGATGTTGAGCCAAGGACAGTTCAACCCCAATACATCTGAAAATCCGGGCTTGCCTTATCGCAGAGAAAAACTTAGAAACATTGAAAAAAAAGAAAGCCAAAAACAATGGCCAAACCGTTACCTGTGCCAGCAAAGCCAACATGAGCTTCAAGTCGATTTTGGAGAAAACGTAGGCTAGTCCGGCTAAACTGATGAGCCATTTTAAACCCAATTTTATCCACTTCGAATTAAGCTTGCTGTTTGCCAAGATGGGTTTCTTTCACCACGTATGTGGTCTTGTTTTGCGATTCAAAATAGGTGCGGGTGAGCATTTCGGCCACCAATCCCATGGACAATAATTGAATGCCACCGAGCAACAATATCATGGACAAATTTATAAGTGGACGTCCGCCAATGTCGTTGCCTAAAAGCTTTACCACCAACAAGTAACCACTTGTGCCAAGCCCAAGAGCCAGACACAAAAAACCAACGGGGCCAAACAAGTGAATTGGCCTTTGCAGGTATTTTTGGAGAAAAAGAATCAAGGCCAGGTCGCTCACTACCTTCAAGGTGCGGTTGAGACCATATTTTGAGGTTCCATGAATGCGGGGGTGATGTTTCACATCCATTTCTGTGATTTTGGCACCATGAATGTTGGCCAATACGGGAATAAATCGATGCAACTGCCCGTACATGCCTAGGTTTTTGGCTACTTCCCGCTTAAACAATTTCAGGGTGCAGCCATAATCGTGAATGTGTACCCCGGTTAATTTCCGAATCATGGCGTTGGCAATTTTGCTGGGTATTTTTCGCAAAAACATGCCATCTTTTCGATTTGCTCGTCGGCCCGCCACGACATCCCAACCTTCTTTTTCCAGCTTTTCTACCATGGCCACAATGTCGGAGGGGTCGTTTTGCAAATCGCCATCCATGGTTACAATATACTTGCCCACCGCTGCATCTATGCCTGCAGTCATGGCTGTGGTTTGTCCGTAATTTCTGTTTAAAACAAGTAGTTTTACTTCAGGACCACCAAATTGGATAACTCGTTCTGGTGTTTTGTCCCTGGAGCCATCGTCCACCAAAATCAGCTCGAACGAACGCCTAACCAGTGCCTCATTCACTTTTTCGAGCAGGGGTTGTATGTTGTCTTCTTCATTGTAAATAGGAACAACCACCGAAATTTCTATGTCTTTATCCATTGCCCAAAATCGTGAATTGAGTCGGCAAATATGGTTTATTTCTTTCATCACAAACACCAAATCAAAGTGTTGGTGTAGGGCGAAACCAATTGCATTCAGGCGAAATCAGCTTCCCATTCTGAACCATACATTGGAACTATTACTAAATTGCCGCTTAAAAAAAATTAGAAAATCCCTCACTATCAGGGCTTAATAACCCGGTGTATTTTCAATAACCAGGTTGTAGCGTCCAAATCCTCTCCAACTTCTTGCTTGGCCATTTCATTCAATCATTGAAATGCCTTACTTCGTGCCTTCATTCAATCACCAAATTCTTGAATAGATATTTTCTTTGCCTCATCATTTGCTCGGCTGCTTCACAGGCAAATTATTTATTGGCACAATCAATAACCTTATCAAATCTGCAGGCATTTCAACCCCAAAAAGGAAACTGGGCCGAAGTTGGAAATGTTACGGGCAATCCTTTTCTTAAAAACCAGCTCAGCCATTCGCCTGGTACTGGCATTTTGGTCAACCAAAACACGGCTGATAAAAACAGTCATTTGATTTCGCTGGAACAGCACGGCGATGCAGATGTAGAATTGGAATTTATGATGGCAGCTGGCTCCAATTCTGGCATTTACCTGATGGGACGCTACGAAATTCAACTGTTCGACAGTTGGGGTGTGCAAAAACCTGCATTTTCAGATTGTGGCGGTGTGTATCAGCGCTGGATTGAAGCCACATCGCAAGGATTTGATGGCATTCCGCCGCTTGTGAATGCTTGCAAAGCCCCCGGTTTGTGGCAAAAACTGCAAATCAGTTTTACAGCACCCAAGTTTGATGCAAAGGGTAAAAAAATAGCGAATGCCCACGTGTTTAAGGTGTTTTTGAACGGAGCACCTATACATCGGTATGCAGAATTTACAGGACCAACTCGTGGAGCTGCGTTCAAAGATGAACAAGCAAAAGGGCCTTTGCTCATCCAGGGCGACCATGGACCATTGGCCATCAGAAACCTGAAAATGACACGCTTCAATGGTATTGCCCCTACATTGAGTGATATTTCTTTTGAGGCATACGAAGGCAACTATTGGAACCTTCCTTCATTCCAGGCATCTAAACTGAAAAGATCGGGCAAAGCTGAAGGCATCAATGTGAAACTGGCCGAAAGTTCGAACGATTTTGGCATGCGGTTCAAAGGAAATATGGAAGTGAAAGAAGACGGAAATTACACATTTACATCTAAAAGCAATGGACAAACCCAATTGAAAATTGACAGCAAATTGGTGCTCGATACACCGGCAGGCATGCGGGATTTCTATGCCTGGAAGCCTTATTCTAACACCACTTTTCTCACCGCAGGCACGCACAATTTTGAGCTCATTCATGCAAAAACAAATGTGAGAAACGCCCCAGCTTTGGGGCTAGTGGTATCGGCAGATGGATTGAGAGAAACACCGCTCCACTTGCCGGCTTCTCTGAAAATGGGCATTTCACAACCTGGAATTGACCTTGATTTGACTGAAAAAGTGCGCATGCAGCGTGGATTTGTGGAACACCTGGGTGTGAAAAAGTCATACACCGTGGCGGTAGGCGAACCAAATGGTGCCCATTATTTCTACAACTTCAACACAGGAGCGATTCTCAGTGCCTGGTCGGGCAGTTTTGTGGATGTGACCACAATGTGGCGCTCGAGGGGCGACCGCCAAACCATGTATGCCAACAACGCCAGACAAAACTTTTTGGACTTGCCCGCATTTCTCACAGGCAACCGCAGCGACTCCTGGCCAGATTCTGTGGCCGACAATGCCGAACCCCGCTACCTGGGCTATAAACTGGATGCCGACCAACGGCCAACATTCAAGTTTTCTCTTCCCGGAGCCACTGTTGACGACAAAATAACAGCCAACACCCCCAAAGAACTGACCCGAACCATCCGCTGGAAAAAGGAGACAGATACAAAGCTCAACATGTTGCTGGCATCTGCTGACCAGTTCGAACAAATTACACCTGAATTGTGGCGGGTAAACGAACAGTGGTACCTGAAAATAAAGCCTTTAAAACCCGGTTCTGGCAAAATTGACAAGATACAATCTGGAAAGGTGTGGTGCTATGTGCCTGCCGAAAACGAAGGAACTTTTGAATACAGCATTATTTGGTAAGCACATGTCTACAACAATAAAATTTAGCCTTAGCTCTTTCATTAAAATGAGCAGACATGCGTTTTTGGTTTTGTTTACCGTCGGTTTTCAATTCCTGGCACTTGGCCAAAAACCACTCACGGAAGACGATTTCTACAGCATGGTCGACATTCCCACACCACCTGATGCTGTAATAGAAGGAGGAGGCATTTGTTTCACCCCAAATGGTCGCCTGGCCATTTCTACCCGCTATGGTGAAATCTGGCTGGTGTACAATCCTTTGACCGGTCAAGGCGAAAAGCCGGTTTTCCGACGCTTTGCCACGGGCATGCACGAAGTGTTGGGGCTGGCTTACCGAAATGGTTCATTTTACTGTGCCCAGCGAGGCGAAATCACCAAACTGACCGACACCAACGGCGATGGCGTGGCCGATAAGTATGAATGCTTTTACAAAATTCCCATTTCGGGGCACTACCATGAATACGCCTTTGGGCCAATTGTTCATCCGGTAACAGGTGATTTTTATGTTACATTGAATGTGGGCTTTGGAGCCATAGACTGGTGGTCGGCCAAAAGCTATGCGCCTTGGCGAGGTTGGATGTTGAAAATAAGTGAAGATGGCACCAAAATGGAACCTTTTGCTGCCGGTTTGCGCTCGCCTTGCGGTGTGGGTTTCAACAAAGATTTTGATGTTTTCTATTCCGATAACCAGGGCGACTGGATGGGCAGCGGCTTTGTGATGCATGTAGAAAAAGGCGATTTTACCGGAAATCCTGCCGGCTTGAAATGGACTGAGCATCCTGAATCTCCGCTGAAACTGGCCGTAGCCGATGTAGAAGACAGTGGCTTGCCTCTTTTCGAAACGAAGAAGAAAATTCCTGCACTCAAACTGCCATCGGTTTGGCTACCGCATGGTATTTTGGGCAATTCAACCTCTGATATTTTAACCGATACAACCGGCAATAAATTCGGTCCATTTGCCAACCAGCTTTTTGTAGGCGACCAAGGTCAAAGTATCATTTCAAGGGTGTTTTTAGAAAAAGTAAAAGGCGTGTACCAGGGAGCTTCGTTTATGTTTCGGTCTGGCTTTGCGTCTGGTGTGTTGCGCTTGGCTTGGGCACCTGACGGGTCGCTGTTTACCGGCCAAACCAACAGGGGGTGGTCGTCGACAGGGCCACAACCTTTTGCCATTCAGCGTTTGGTTTATTCGGGGGTTGTGCCTTTTGAAATGAAGGAAATTTCGGCCCGGCCCGACGGATTTGAAATCACATTTACCAAACCTGTGAACAAAATTTCTGCCCAAAATCCTGCTTCTTATGCCGTAAATAGTTTTATTTACAAGTATCACGCCAAGTACGGCAGCCCTGTAATCAACATGGGGCGCTGCCCGATCAAAGGCATTCAGGTGGCAGAAAATGGACTTACAGTGCGACTGGTGCTCGACAGTTTGCGCCAATACTACATTCACGAAGTGAAGGCAGCAGGTGTGCTTTCGGAAAACGAAAGTTGGCCATTGCTGCATGATGCGGGATATTATACCTTGAATGAATTTCCTGATGGCGACAAACTCAACCTGGCATCACTGCCCGCCTTGCCAAAACCACCGATGGCACCGGTTGTGAAACCAGTGAGCAAGCCTAAGACTCCTTCTTCGCCCAAAGCACCGACACCTCCAAAGCCTTCCGCTTTGGCCGTTCCAGCCAATCTGAAACATGTAGAAAAAATGCCAGCTTCCTGGACCCGTGGTCCAGATAAAACCATGTCAATAGGCACCATGCCCGGCTTAAAATTTGACCAAAAAACCATGGAGGTAGCAGCAGGTGCCAAGGTGCGACTCATCTTCAACAATTACGACGACATGCAACATAACCTGGTGATTGTGAAGCCAGGCACAGTGAGCAAAATTGGCGAAGCCGCCAACAAACTGGGCATCAATGGCAACAAACTCAGCTATGTGCCCATTAGCGACGATGTGCTGTTTCACACCACCATTCTACAGCCCGAGTCGGCACAAACCATCTACTTCGAAGCACCTAAACAGCCAGGAGAGTACACCATAGTATGCACCATGCCAGGGCATTGGGTGAGCATGCAAGCGGTATTGAGGGTGAGGTGAAAGTTCAAGCTTGATCAGGCTTGGGATTGAGAATCGAGTATTTGTAAAATATGATCAGCAAACTCAATTTTCGCAGCTGCTTTTTTACAAGTTTCTTAGATTGAAATTTAAAAATGTTTCCATGGAATTCCCAAACCCTATTCCACCACCAACTTCATCCATTCTCCTGTGGCAGCATCCATCAGCACATAAACGCCCGGCTTTAAGTTGCTGGCATTCAAAGTGGTTTTGCCGGTCTGGCAATGAAATGTATTTACCAACATACCCAGACTATTAATCAATTTCAACTGCCGGCTAGCGTGTGAAGTAACCACAAACTGACTGGAAGCAGGGTTTGGAAAAACTGCAAAATGGGCTTTTGCATGGGCATCTGCCAAACCTGTAATGTTCAATTCAATGGTGTTGGCTGGCAGGCTGTTGCAAATGTTTTGGTCAGTTACAAATCCGCTATACACGCCTGGGCCGTTGGGTATCAGCGACATTTGATTGGTAGAGCCGGGTATAAATGCTCCGTTTTTTGTCCAATTCATGCCTTGCCCCATAGTAGAAACCAAAATGGGTGGCTGCCAGGAAATGACTGGTGGAGCAGGTGCTGCCAAAATAGTGATCAGCAAGGTTTGTGAAGTGTCGCTTGGGTTTATCGCACAGTTTTCAGTGGAAGTTCCGATGGCGGCTAATCTAACAAGTCCTGGCATAGTTGCAGGGATTTGAACCAGAGCCGTATTCAATTGTGCATTCAACGTATTGTTTACCACCCAACTGGATTGTGTGCCCGGAATCGTATATAATACCTGAGCCCGAATGGTATCGAATTGGCAAACTGTTGTTTCCGATGCTGTTAAAGTTGTTTCCAAACGCAGGTTGTTTCTGGAAATGGCTAAAGCAGGCACTCTTACGCTTTCGCAAAGCGATTGCACTTCCCAGTTGTAGAAATAGTAGTAGTAGTTAGGATCGCCAGCACTGTTGCCATTGATGGAAACCAAACCTCCGATAACATACGGATAGGTGGCACCGCTGATATTTCTGTAAAGTCTGCTGGTGCCGGTTGTGCCAAGTCGCCATCCTGAACCTTGATTTACAGTAAAATTGAGCGTGATTCTGTTCTCTCCAACTTGTGCTGCCACTACAGCAGATTGCACCAATTGACCCGCTGCATTTCGCAATTCTATGGTTTTATTTCCGGTGGTATTGGTGTACAGCGTAACGGCAACAAGTCTAAAATCAGCTTGGGCATCGAAAATCAGGTTATGGTAAGTATTGCCGGTGAAATGTCCGCCATTTCCAAAAATGTTGGTTTCGGGCCCAACGTTTTGTGCCGAACCAATGATGGTAGATTGCGCATAATAGGTTTTTGTTTCACGCAAAACGGGTGTAGCAAAACTGCTTCCTGTAAACAAACTGTTTCCGCCTGTGGCATTGGCAAACCATTGAATGTTTCCAGGAGCTGTAGCCGAAAGATTGAGGCTGAACGCACCGCAATTCGCAGCCGAATCACTTTGCGTAACGGGAGCCCGATTTACGGTAGCCCGAACCAGCAAGCTGGATGGAGTAGGAGAGGAGCCTTTGCAATTTCCAGTGCTCAGTGTCACTGTATAACTTCCTGCTTGTTGATACACATGACTTGGACTTTGAATCGTCGACGTGGTTCCATCGCCAAAGTTCCAGTTCCAATTGGTGGCATTGCCCGAAATATCTTTAAAGTCAAAACGACCTTCACACGAAAATGATGAGGCAACTAACGCTGCTGCTTTTGGCGACAAAGGACTCAACGCCGTCACTATTTCCGCTTCTCCAAATTCAGAAACCGAGATGTTGTTGAATGTTTTTGATTGGTATCCATTGGCCGAAATGGTGATAGACCAGGTGCCCGCTGTAATGGGCCGGTGAAAATTTCCCACTGGCAACGAAGTGTACACAAAGCTGGAATCTATATCGTGGTTGTTCACAAAAACCTTTGCCTTGATGGGTTGTCCGGTGCATGAGTCCCGCACTATTCCTTTGATGCCTTGCAGCGAGGCTTCCATAAACGACAGCAAAGCACCCCGGTTGTAATTCCAGTGGTTGATGATTTGGTTGTTGGGAATCAGTTTGGTGTTCGAAAGCTCAAGCGTTACTTCACGACAGTGTTTCCACCAGTTCATGTAATCCTGGCGGCCACCTGCCACTTCATACCAGTTGTGTCCGTTGGTTACTCCTGGCCTATCCCCGCCTGGAATATTTGCCGAGAAATAACCTGCCGGGCTGTTTGCCTGGGCAGAATCGGCATACTTGAACGATTGGCTCACCCACCAATTTCTGTCGGCAGTGATGTTGTTCCAGGTATCCCAGGGGTAGTTAATTAACTCAATGCCGCCATGCAGGTTGGCCGCCATGACCAAATCCATGGTATCGGCCCAATCCATAAAAATTTTTGTTTCCTGCTGGTGCGGATTGCCATCAGGATGTGAACCCATTCTCGGATCAGGATAATTTCGATTCAAATCCACATTATTTAGATTAAATCGGGTGGCTTGTGCTACGGTATTGTTTCCACCACGGTACGTTCCATCGGGATTAGCCAGAGGATTTATCCAGATTTCCATGTTGTTCACCAAGCGATTTACCCTTGCATTGCTGCCATAATTTGTGAGTAAATAGTCTATCAGATTCAGCATCATGGGGTATCCCGCAGTTTCATCGCCGTGCATGCTGGAAGTGTACAGAAACTGAGGTTCGTATTCTCTTTGGTTCACATTGTCCGAAATTTTGAGCGCCCATAATTTTCTACCACTGGCCAAAGTGCCCAGGTTAACCAACTTGCAAATGCCTGGATAATCAGCTGCAAACTGAGCCATCAGCGCTTCGTACTGGACATACGTTGGGTAAGCCGTCGTAATTTTCGTTCGCCCATAGTTTTCTCCATCCGACATCATTTGAATATCTGCCGTTTCAGACGGGCGTTTCAGCAAAGTGTAGGGAATGCCCAATTCCAGAAAAGCTTCAAACTGCCGCCTGTTGGCAAATGCCTTCACCATTTTGCCGTCCAAATAGTCAATGGCAACCATTTTTGTAATCTGGCTGATATTTAAGCCAGGTTCGTTTCGAAAAGAAAAATACACTTCACCGGTATTTTCAAACAAGCGATCAACCGATCGGGCAGGCAATAACCGTTGGGCTACCGATGCTGACAAAGAGGCTAAAAACAGAAAACAGGTTAATATGGTGAGCTTAAAATTCATGACACAAAGGTGAAAAAATTAATGTGCAATTTTACTTGAACTCTCATTTGCAAAACGTTGACCTTACCTTTGAAATGTGAACATTGGCGACTTTGTTTCTTTGACTTAACGAAGAAATTGATTCGATTGCCAAATAATTCTATACATTTAGCCCGAAAAACCAAATTATATTCTTCATGTTTAGAGGATTTCTTCTTTTTTCAATTCTCTCATTTATCGTTATTTTTCAGGTTTCAGCCCAATTCGTAAACCGCCCCAGATTCCGACCTAACGAGCTCAACAATCCAGGCCAAACCTTTTGCCAGGCTGAGGTGATGAATGTGGAATTTCAAGCCGACAACTTCAACCAGGGAAACATTTTCAGGGTTCAACTGTCCAATCTGGCTGGCAACTTCGCCAATCCTGTAGTCATTGGGCAACTCACTGCCACCGGCGGAAATCTGGCCCAAATAGCGTGCAATATTCCTACAGGTACTCCGCTGGGCTCTGGTTACCGCATTAGAGTCGTGACCAGCAATCCGCAAAGAACCTCTGAAATCAACGAACATCCTTTCACCATCGCACCTGGACTTCCGGCAGGCGTATCGCCTGATGATTTTGGTACAAATTCATGGATTGCCCATGTGCATAGTTGGACTACCACCGAATCGAACATCACAATTCCCGTGGCCGAAACCATCGATTTTTTCAATCCGGCCAACTATACAGCCCGTTTTGAAGTAGATAGTCTTAGCTTCAATTTCAACTTTGGTAATGCTGCCCCAGGCAACGGAACACCTGGTTTACGGGCTTTTCAAGGTTGCGTAAAAAACGATTATTTTGCCATTCGCTTCAAAAGAAGGTTGTTTCTCGATTCCGGCTACTATTCTTTTCGAGCCCGGGGAGACGACGGATTCAGATTCAGCACCGACGGTGGCACTACCTGGCTTATTACCAGTTGGGAAGAACAAGGGCCAACCACTCTTTGCCACAACAACTGCTGCGGTGTGTTTGTAGAGGCTGGCGTAAAAGACCTTGTGTTTGAATTCTTTGAAGAACAAATTGGTGCCACCTGTTCCCTTACCATCGAAAAAGCTGGCCCTCCAGGCCTTATCACACCCCCACCTGCTATCACAGTCTGCTCCAACCTCGATCCGTTTCAAATCAATTTCACGCCTCCCGGGGGCATTTTCACAGGAAATGGCGTAGGTAGAAATGGCATATTTTATCCCAGTTTGGTCAATCCTGGTTCTCAGGTCATCACTTATAGAACGGGGTTGGGATCATGCCAGCAAACATCCAGCGTGATAGTAACTGTAACACCCGGGCCAGTGGCAACCATCGCAGGGCTTGATTCTGTTTATTGCGTTTTCGATTCGCCTGTAAACTTTACCGTATCGCCGGTCGGCGGCATCTTGTCAGGTACTGGCATAGTGGGAAATACATTTAGTCCTTCTGTGTCAGGCATTGGTGTCCATACCATTCGATACATTGCAGAAGCCGGAGGCTGCTCTGACACCACTGCTGTAGAGGTTCTGGTAACACCAGGCGGACCTATCGCCTTTGCCATTGCCGACTCAGTTTTGTGCCCCGGTGATTCCGCAATTACATTAACCGCTATACCCGAAGGTGGTACTTTTCTTGGTCAGGGCGTGCAAGGTAATGTGTTCAATCCTGCCGGACTTGCACCGGGAATTTATGCCATTCGCTATCGGATAGCCAGTTCAACTAATTGCGGCGATACTTCGGCAGTGGCTCAGGTTCGGGTGAAGCGAAAACCAAATCCTGCCGTTTCCAACATTCCTGCTACCGTTTGTGAAAACGGCGCAGACGTAACATTGGTTCCTGTAGAATCAGGAGGAGTTTTTTCAGGCTCAGGTATCACCGGCAATGTGTTTAGCCCGCAAAGTGTAACCGGAACAAATCAGGTTGTGATTCGCTACTTCATCGAATCTGATGGTTGTGCCGATAGTTCGCAGCAAACCACCAACATAGAACGACCTGTGGCTCCTGTGCTGACAATCAGCAATTTTCTGCCGAGGTATTGCACCTCTGAACCAATTTTCAATGTAGCTGTAGAACCCGCCGGAGGAATATTGCTGTTGAATGGCGTTTCATCATCTACCGCCATCAATCCTCAGGGTTTAAATGCAGGCTCCTACACCTTGCTCTACAAATTTAAACCTGCTACGGCTTGTTTGGATACCTTCACGGCAAGCGGTCAGTTTCAAATCATCGCCAAGCCACAACTGACTGGCCTTTCCGACCAAACCATCACCCAAGGCGAATCTGTTCAACTCTCTGTTTCTGGTGCCGCTACTTACCTTTGGACACCTGCCACAGCCTTGAGCGCAACCAATATTCCCAATCCCATGGCCAATCCTGAAGAAACGACCGTGTACACCGTGGAAGGCAAAGACGAGACAGAGTTTTGTGCCGATACCGCTATGGTTACCATCAGGGTATTTGAACCCTTGTTTATTCCCAATGTAATCACCCTCAATGGCGATGGTAAAAACGATACCTGGAACATCAAAGGTTTACGCTCCAGAACGCTTAACAAAATTGAAATTTACGACCGCTGGGGCCATAAAGTGTTGGAGCAAACCAGCTATCCTTCGCCCTGGAATGGCAAAGTGAATGACGAAGTGCTACCCGGAACCTACTTTTTCCACATTGACTTCGAAGATGACACCGACCGTAAAGGCATACTTACCATTTTGGGTGATGGCAAGTAAATGTGCTCCTCCTGCTCGGAAATTTAGTGGATGGCGTTGATGGAATGAGCGTTACCCATTCCAGAGGTATGACGCCCCCTCAGGGCTATTCGTTCTTTGAGCCCTGAAAGGGCGATGTATCTTAGCGACGGGCAACGCCCTTTGCAAAAATATTGGTCAAAAGACACAGCAAAAGCGAAGGGAGGAAAATTTGAACTACATAGAAACACAGGTTAAATAGGGTGAACCACATAGTCGGAATGGGAGTTGCTCATTCCTGAGGTATGACGCCCTTTCAGGGCTTTTCGTTCGATTTTCGCCGCTGAACCAAACCTGTTGTAAACGGTGTCGAGTAGGAATTTGGATAATAATCCTTTATCTATCTATTTTTACATTATCTAAATACCACAACTCTTTTTATACCATACATGGACAAATATCGCAACAAATACCGCATAGCCTCTGCCCGTGCCGCCTGGTGGGATTACGGCTGGAATGGGGCCTATTTCATCACCATCTGCACGCAAAACAGAAATCATTATTTTGGTGAAATCCTTGACGGCAACATGCAACTCTCGAACCAGGGTGTGATTGCCGAAATATTATGGCACGAAATACCACACCATGCACACCATGTTGAATTGGGTGGGTTTGTCGTGATGCCCAATCATATTCACGGAATTTTGATTTTGGATAAACCGGAAATTGAATTGGTTGGGGGCGGTGGGTTGATTCGTTCGTTCGTTCCCGTAGAGACAGGTCATGACCTGTCTCTACCAACGCCAACGCCAACGCCAACGCCCCCAACACCCCCACCACCATCCCAAACCCCTGCCCAATCCCGGTTTCGGAACCAGGGCAAAAACACCATTTCCTCTATTGTGGGCTCGTACAAATCGGCGGTAACCAAACACGTCAACCGCATGGGGCTGGAATTTGGCTGGCAAACCCGATTTTACGATAATATTATCCGTTCTGATGCCGACTACCAGCGCATCAACGACTACATTGAAAACAACCCCAAAAATTGGAAGGATGATAGGTTTTACCAGAGATGGAGCTGATTCAGGCGACAGAGGCCTTCCAAAATATTTGTTTGTAACACTAAAAAATGGATTTCTACCTCTTCCAAAGGGTGTTTGCCAACAAAAAGAAGAACTTCTTTTGGTGATATAATAAATTGATGCTTTATTTGTCTTTATGTATAGGGATCACTACTGTCCAACAAAAATTAGCATACGCCCGGCCATCATTGATAGGGTTAAATAGAGGGCATTTTTCTTGTGGTTTTCGTTTTCAGATTCAAATTGTATTAAACAAGGAAAGCTGTGTTGTTTG
>Ga0247844_1000602_pt1 | contig 74986 bp, 78 predicted proteins | sample LaCtaG_FD_192421 | JGI IMG/M metagenome (GOLD analysis project Ga0247844, IMG submission 192421) | Freshwater microbial communities from meromictic Lake La Cruz, Castile-La Mancha, Spain - LaCruzMarch201714.5m_1 | ecosystem: Environmental > Aquatic > Freshwater > Lake | place: Spain: Castile-La... | reverse complement strand
GACAATACACCTTTAAAAAATAAAACATTTGAATTTCGTGACGAAACCGATAAAATTGGAAATGCAATTATAATCGGGAAAACGGATAGCAATGGTTATTTTAGCGTTTTATCAAGTTTGAAAGGAAAAAACCTGATTATGGAGGATGGTTTTGGAATAGGAAAAACCATTTTATATAAAATACCTGGAGGAAAAAGTATTGTTTTTGGAGATGTAGCTTATAATTTCACTATGGGAATTAGTTTAATATTCAAAAACTTTAAAAATATATCTAATAACGATTCTCTATTAATTGAAGTGGGTGGAGTAAACCCAGGCAATCCATATAAAAGAACTTTTATTAAAGGACCTTTAGTAAGTGAAGTTTTAGGTGTAATTTACTTAAAAGAATCGCAAATGTATTTAAATATAGATTCGATAAAAGGCACTGTGTATTTATATAAAAATAATTTAGCATTTTCAAATCTAATTAACAAAAAAAATTATTTAGTTTCAACAAGTTGTAATAATGTTCAAGATTTAATATTTGAATAACAAAATCCAAACCCCTGCTTCGCCTTGTAGCAGGGGTTTAAAACAAAAAAACTTATGAAAATAATAACAGCAGCATTCTTTATTGTTTTGGTTTGCTTAAATGCAGATTGCAATAAAATAGAAACAGAACCTCCCTCACCAATTTATCAAATAGAAGGACGATTGGTAGAAAGTTGTACTGACAATTCACCACTTAGAAACTATTCGTTTACTTTTCCAGTATCGTACACTGAAAATAGCAATAGTTACAATAAAACCATTACAACAGATAGTAATGGCTATTTTAAATTTACCTATGTTTACACCAGTTTTCAAACCAAGTTTAGTTTATCAAAATATTTACCAGATTCGTTTAAAACAAAAACCTTAATAAGTAACATACCAACAGGAAAAAACATAAACTTAGGTAATATTCCTTATAACTTTACAAATGCAATAAAAGTAAAAATAAAAAATAATAAGTTTTTTACCGAAACCGATTCTTTGTATGTTTATATGTTTGGAAACAGTTCCTTTTATAAAAGTCCTTATTTAAAAGGAATGTGGAATAAAGAAGATTTGGGAACTTTTGAACTAAAAGAAATACCATACTTTGAAAATAGCGATTCTGCTTTTTATTTCACCATTAGGCTTTATCAAAAAAAAAACACAAGGCCAATTATTGAAAAAAAATACCCTGTAATGCCTTGTGGTACAATACAAGAAATTATGTTTTAAACACCAATTATTTATTATGAAAAAAACAATTACGATAATTACCCTCATTATTTTTGCCATAGGAGCAAACGCACAAACAAACGATTCGATATTTGGCAAACAATGGTATAAAACATTGGCAATAAAAAGTAATTTTTTAAGTTACACAGCAGGTTTTATAAACCTTCAAGCCGAAAAGTCAATTAGTAACAATGCTTCCTTAAACTTAATATATGTATTGGGTTTTAAAACCCAAGATGGAGGAGGACAAGGCTACAGTATTGGTTTAGAGTATCGTTATTATTTTAAAGGTAATCCATTAGCTAAAGGTTTATATTTAGCTCCATTTATTAGATATAGAGATATATCCTTTTTTCAAATAGAAGAGTATAATGATGGTAATACAGGTAATACTATTAAAAAACATCAACCAATTCCTTATACCAATTATGGTGGTGGAGTGGTTTTAGGTAAGCAATGGGCTTTTGTAAAGAACAAACTTCTATTTGATTTTTATGGTGGTTTAGATTACAATACTGAAAGCACAAAGAACAATCCTGCACTTGGTACTAATATATTTTTTGATGCTAAAAAAATGTATGATAGTGTAATGGAAGGATTTGGAATAAGAATGGGTGCCACTATTGGTTATAGACTTTAACTTTAAATATTTTTAACATTTCTAAAACTCCTTTAAAGCGCTATATACCTTATTTATTGGCAAACCCATTACATTATAAAAGCAACCATTAATTTTTTCAACAGCAGTATAGCCAAACCAATCTTGAATGCCATAACTACCGGCTTTATCAAATGGTTTATAGTTTTTTATATAATGCCAAATTTCATCATTGCTCAGTTGTTTTATAGTTACTTCGCTTCTATCAAAAAAATGTACTGTTTTTAAGTTCGATTTTAAACAAACTCCTGTAAATACTTCGTGGGTAGTGCCACCAATTTCGGTTAACATTTCAAACGCTTCTTGCTCTGTTTCCGGCTTATTCAATACATGGTTGTTAATCCAAACAATGGTATCGGCAGTTAATAATACTTCGTTATCTAATAATAAATTAGGAAAAGCATCCCCTTTTTTTTGAGCCAAGTAAAGTGGAATTTCGTGTTTTGTTAAATTATCAGAAAACGATTCATCTACTTCATAGCTTACTATTTCAAATGGAATTTCTAATCCTTTTATTAGCTCTTGTCGCCTTGGCGATTTTGATGCTAATATTATTTTTTTATTTACAATCATTAAAATGCTAAATTATATTTTGTAGCCAACGCTTTTAAATCTTCAATTACTTTTTCGTTTAATGGTATGCCATTTATTTTTCTTTCTTTTTCTAAAATAAATTCAGGTTCACCTGGAATAATTACCTGTTGTTTTTCATCAATTCTATCTGCGCTTTTAAAAGCATCAATCCAATTGTCAATGTTGTTTATAAAATCTTGAGCTGGTCTAAAAGCGTCAATGCGCATAGCCCCTAAAAAATGTCCTATTCCATTTCCAGGAAGGTTTTCTAACGGATTTAAAAACGATACAAAAGGAGGAACCCAAGGTCCATAATTAGCACCACTTAAAACTCCACAAAGCAAATCGACTAAGCTGGCTAATCCATAACCTTTATGCCCACCTAAAGGCAATAACGAACCACCATTTGCAAGTTCGTTTGCATTAGTCGATTCACTGCCACTTTTGGTTTGCACCCAATTATTTGGAATTGGTTTATTAGTTCTTTGAGCTATTTCTAATTTACCATTTGCAGCAGCACTTGTAGCCATATCAATAACAATTGGTAAATGTTTGCCAGCAGGAAAAGCATAACAAATTGGGTTAGTTCCTAACATGCGTTGTTTGCTAAAAGTTGGTGCTACTAAAGGACTTGCATTGGTCATTGCAATTCCAATCATATTATGTGGCAATGCTTTTAAAGCATGGTAAGCGGCTATGCCAAAATGATTGCTATTTTGAATTGCAACCCATCCAGTTCCTACATTTTTAGCTTTTTCTATTGCTAAATCCATTGCTTTTGGTGCAACAACTAAACCCAATCCTTGGTCAGCATCAATGGTAGCAGTGCTTGGCGTTTCATGTATAATTTTGTGTTGCGCATTCATGTTAGCTCTATTTGCTTCGTAAAGCCTAATATACCCACTTAAGCGTGCAACACCATGCGAGTCAATTCCACGCAAATCTGCAGCAATTAAAACATCAGCAGCAAGCAAAGCATCAGCTTCGTTCATGCCACATTTTATAAAAACATTTTTAGTAAAATGAAATAATTGTTGTTGTGTAAAATTCATTTGATGATTGAAAGATTGGAGAATTGAAGTTTTTAAATTAGAGTTGTATTCATAAAAAAATCTGTGAACTGAGTTTTTGTTTCAGATTCACAGATTTTATTAATAAGTGTGTATTTTAAAAATTATCTTCTGTTACCTAAAAAACGTAGTAAGTATAAAAATAAATTTACAAAATCTAAATACAACGTTAAAGCACCCATTATTGAAGCTTTTTTAGCTTGTTCGCCTTCAACTTGCACTGCAATATTTTTTAGTTTTTGTGTGTCGTAAGCAGTTAAACCAACAAACACCATTACACCAACAAATGAAATTATATAGTTCAGAGTACTGCTATTTAAAAAATAATTAACTAGGGTAGCTATAATAACTCCAATTAAACCCATCATCATTATTGAACCAAAACCACTTAAATCTTTTTTTGTAAAAAAACCTGCTAAACTCATTATAGCAAATGTGCCACCGGTAATAAAAAAAGTGGAAGCAATTGAACTTGATGTATAAAGCAAAAACACACACGATAAAGTTAATCCACTTAAAATAGAATAAATAATAAACATAGTTAAAGCGGTAGTAAAACTTAGTGTTGCAACTCGAGCGCTTAAATACCAAACCAATCCAAATTCAGCTATTATTAAACCATAGAATAAAAATTTTGAACCGAAAATAATATTAATTAATTGCTCAGATGAAGCCACATACATGGCAATAAAGCCGGTAATAAATAATGCTAAAGTCATCCAAGAATATACTTTAGTCATAAATGTTGCTACTACATTTTGGGTTTCTACACCATTTGAAGGAATTTGTGTTTCTCTCATTTTTTTATGTTTAAATTTTATGATACAATATTAATAATAATTATTAAAAAAATTATGTTTTATAAATTTATAATATACAAATACAATGGCATACCAAGGGTAATGTTTAAAGGAAAAGTAATTGCCAAAGCCATAGGAATATACAATCCAGGATTTGCTTTAGGTGCAGCCAAACGCATAGCTGCAGGAACTGCAATGTATGAAGCACTTGCAGCCAATACTGCAAACATTAATCTGTTTCCTACTTCGTGTGTTACGTAACTACTTGCTATTGCAACTAAACTGCCATTTAATAAAGGAATAATAATTGCAAAACTGGTTGCAAACCACCCATATTTTTTAAAAGAAGCAAATTTTTTGGCTGTTACCATTCCCATTTCCAATAAAAAAATGGATAAAAAACCTTTAAAAATATCTGTAGTAAATGGTTTTATTCCTTCAGCTTGTTTTGAATCAGCAATAATGCCAATTATTAAACTTCCAATAATCATTAATACGCTACCGTTGGTTATTGAATGTTTTACTACATCCGAAAAATTTAATTCACTTTCATTTTCTTTGTCATATAATTTTAAAAGTATAACACCTACTATAATTGCTGGATTTTCCATTAAAGCCATTACAGCTACCATGTGACCACCAAATTTTAATTGTTGTATTTCTAAAAACGATGAAGCAGCAACAAATGTAACTGCGCTTACCGAACCATAAGCGGCAGCAACTGCTCCAGCATCGGCAATGGTTAGTTTTCTTTTTAAAATAAAAAAGGTATAAAGTGGAATTAACGATGCAATTAAAATTCCGAATAATAATGAATAAGCAATTTCTGCATTAAACTCGCTGTGCGCTAGCTCTTGCCCACCTTTAAATCCAATTGCAAATAATAGGTATAGCGATATAAATTTAGTAGAACTTGGTGGAATTTCAAGGTCGCTATTAAGTTTTACTGCTATTATTCCTAAAATAAAAAATAGTAAAGTTGGGTTTGTTAAATTTGATAATAAAATATGAAAATCCATTTTATGTTTTAATATTTCGCATATTAGCTTTTTTAATTCATATGCATTTTAGGAAATCTAAAAATTTCACTGTCATGCACCATAATGCCATGAATTTTATAACCAATAAACTCATAAATTGGCAATTGTTCAATTAGTTTTTTAACTTCATTTTCATTTTCGGTATTAAAAATTATCCAACCTTTTGTTCTGTTTTCGTTAATAGTATAGCTTTGAATTTTTCCTTTATTAATTAAAACATTTATAAAAGCCCTATGGCTAGGTATTTTTCTCATAAAATTGTTATCAATTTCATCAGGCAATTTTATTTCAACCATATAAACCATAATTTCTTTCTTTTTAATTCAAATATAAGTAACCAAATTTGTCAATTGCTATGCCAAACAAAAACCATTACACAAAACTAATAAAAAACGAAGCCAATAGATTGGGTTTTGGCTTTTGTGGTATCAGTAAAGCTGAATTTTTAGCTGATGAAGCCCCCAAGTTAGCGCAATGGTTAAAAGAAAATAAAAATGGCAAAATGGCTTATATGGAAAATCATTTTGACAAAAGATTGAATCCAACTTTATTGGTTGATGATGCAAAATCAGTAATAAGTTTATTATACAACTACTACACCCCAATAAAACAAAATGATATATCCGCTCCCAAAATTTCTAAATACGCTTATGGCATTGATTACCATTTGGTAATAAAAGATAAACTAAAAGAATTATTTTTATTTATTAACGAAAAAATAGGCGAAGTTGGAGGAAGGGTTTTTGTGGATTCTGCACCAATTTTAGAAAGAGCTTGGGCTGCTAAAAGTGGCTTGGGTTGGATAGGTAAAAATGGGAATTTAATTAATAAAGGCAATGGCTCATTTTATTTTTTAGCCGAATTAATTATTGATTTAGAGTTAGATTATGATGGACCAACTACCGACCATTGTGGAACTTGTACTGCTTGTATTGATGCATGCCCTACAGAAGCCATTGTTTCGCCCAAAATAGTTGATGGAAGTAAATGTATTAGTTATTTTACCATTGAATTAAAAGAAGCAATACCTTTGGAAATGAAAAATAAATTTAACGATTGGGCATTTGGTTGCGATGTATGCCAAGATGTATGCCCTTGGAACAAATTTTCAAAACAACACAACGAACCACTTTTTAACCCTAAACCCGAGTTAATAAACAAAACAAATAACGAATGGATTGAAATTACTGAACACATTTTTAATGAATTATTTAAAAATTCGCCAGTTAAACGAACCAAATACAACGGTTTGAAAAGAAATATTGACTTTATAAGAAATTAACCAAATGACCCAAAATTTACCTCGATTTATTTTATTTTTTATTCTATTAATGTTTTTGCAAAATAAGGCAATAGCACAATCTGATTCAATAAAAATTAAACCTAAAAAAGTACCAAAAGTAGATAATTCAAATAAAAAATTGCTTTTGCATAAAATGGATCCCGACAATTTTAATTTTGGTTTGGGTATGGATTTAAATTTTAATTTAATTGGAACAAATTTTGGGAATAGAGTTGGAAATTTATTACCAAGAATGAGCCTTTATTTAACTAGGCCAATCAATAAATATTATATAAATAGTTTTGTAAGTTTATGGGATTATGCCATTGAACCCGTTGCAATAAGTTACATGAGCAGTCGTGAAAAAAACAACGATTTTCAATATGGCGCCTATTACTTCGATCCATCGTTTGCTTTTCATTTAATTCCCGATAGAAGCAGTTCAGATTTTAAAATTATATTGGGTGTAAGGCCTTCTTATTTAATGTATTCGTATTCCGAAACATTAGATAATGGTATTTATAGAATTGTTCAAGGAGGACTGGAATCGAATAGAGATAAAGCAGGTAGTTTCGACTTTGCTGCTACTATTGGTTTAAGTTTAAAGTTTAGCCAAATTGGAAGTTTTGAAGTAAAATACAACCACAGTTTTACTGATAAAAGTACATCAAACTATGTTATGGGTAGGCCAAGTTTTTTAGAATTTGGAATTAAATTAAGTGCTGTTCAAATAGGGAAAGCTATTTATAATTTAGATATTGAAACTCAAAAACAAGTTTTAAAATACAATAAAGGAACTTTGCTTGTTATGTTCCCTACACCAAATTTAAATGAAATTAATGCACTAAAAAATCAAAATAGATTAGATGAAATTAAGCAAATTTATATTGTTCAAAATTTGAATAATAAAATGATAATGGAAAAAATGTTAAGGGACTATAAATTTAGTAAAATGTTGTTCTTTTCCGATACATCCATCAATCAAATATTAAGTAAAAACTTTAACAATGTTTTTATTAACGAAAATTATGAAGCTATTCCAAAACCTGCTGATTTTGATTCACTTAATTTTTTTATTGCATCATTCTGTTACGATGTTTCAGCCTATTCTGACAGAAATAAATTAGCTTATGGCTTGCATGTTTACGATAGTAAAATGCAAATACTTTCAAAGCCATTTAATACCATGAAAAACGATATGGGATTGGTTTCGGGTAATAATATTTTTGCTGATTTGATGGGTAAAAAAGTAATGTTTACCCCTACTGAATACGAAAGTGTGATAAGAAAATTTAACGATAGATTATTTAAAAATAAAATGCAGGACTTTGATGGAGAGTAAGTTTTTTTAAAAGGGCATCTTGCAACTAGTTTCTGGCTTCTAGCAATTCAAGATTCATAGTCACCCTGAGCGAAGTCGAAGGGCAAAATCCAACATTCTATTTCACTACCGCATCTACCCAAATAAATTCGCCATTTTTAAATAAGAAAATATCATCGTCAATAGTAAATTCAAGACCATTTACAAGTTTTTTCATATCTAAGTCGGAGTTTGCTGTATGAATACTGCCTTTGGTTTGGTAAGCAATTTTTAAATACTCTGAATTAATGCCTTTTGCAGTACCACAAATTATTACGTGTATAGGTTTTTTAATTCTTTTTAATAATGCCATGTCCCTTACTGGGCTGTCATCGGCAACCAAAACAATGTCGCTAAAACCTTTTAACGTAGTTATCGATTTAAAAACAGCTTCCAAGTCGTTTTCAGGTTCATCGCCCCCTTGCCTTTCGCCTCCTTTTTTTCTGGTATCATCTACATCGCGCTTAAATTTTTTAAAATCTTTTGCTTCAAAACTATAAACTCCCCCGGCTGCACCCACTTTCTTAAGTTCGTCTTTCATTTCGCCACCATCGTTAAATAATGTGTAATACAATATTTTTTCACTTTCATAGTTTTGTTTATACCAAATTAACAATTGGCCTATGTAAGGAAACATACTACCTGTCATATCAACCACCAACGATATTTTTTTCCAGTTAGGGTTGCGTTTAAAAGTAAAAAAAATGGTTGAATCTTTGAGTTTGTATTCTCCAGTAATAAATTTATCAAATTTTATTGTGGTAATTACTTCTTTAGTTGGAGCTTCGTAGGTTACAAAACCTTTTTTGTTGTAATGTGCATAAGAGCCTACCAAATCTCCTTTTGCAAAATTTCCTTCTGTAAGCATAAATCCATCATTGTCGTAACAACGTTCATAGCCATTTTTCAAACCATCTTTATAAATTTCTTCGCACCTGGTACTGCAATTTGGAAAAAAAGAAACACTTGGTCCATCCAACACTCCATTTTTAAAGGTATTACTTAATTCAATACAATCTTGGGCATCATAAAATTTTATTTCAATGCCTTGTTTTTCATCATTTTCGTAAAATACTTCATATTTCAAATCGTCATTAGGCCAGTAATAGCGCCAAAAACCTTGTTTTTTTCCATTAATGGTTACATTTATTGTATCCCCATCGTGTAAGGTAAATGCTTGACTAAAAACAATTATTTTAGTAAAAAGTAAAATTAATAATAGGCTTAATTTTAAAATAAATAATTTCATTTATTAATAAAAAATATTAGTTTAATTCTTTGTTTACAATATCAATAAAATCTTCGTTTGCTTCAATTAAATATCCCCTAATTCCTGCATCGTTGGCACATTTTACATCTCTTTCTTTATCGCCTACCATAAAGCTTTTTTCTTTGCTTATATTGTATTTCGCAATGGCTTTTTCTACCATAATACTACCTGGTTTTCTGCAAAGGCAATTGCTTGTTTCTGGATGATGTGGGCATAAATACATTTCAGTAAATTCAAATCCATGTTTTATACATTCTTGTTGTAAAAAATCATGCATTTCATTTAATGTTTTTTTCGAATAGTGTTTCTTAGCAATACCACCTTGGTTGGTTATTACAAAAAGTAAATAACCATTATCGTATAATTTTTTTAAATTGTTAAAAACATGAGGTAAAATTTTAAAGTCCTGAAATTGTTTAATATAGTCACCAATTTCATAGTTTAAAACACCATCTCTGTCAAAAAATGCACCTTTATTCAAAATATTTTATTAATTTTTCACTTCAATAATAATGTAAATTGTAAAATAAATCGTTTAAGTTTATTATTGAAGAAATTTATGAACAACAAAATAGTAATTATTCCTACTTACAATGAATTAGAAAATGTTGAAAACATTATTAGAAAAGTAATGAGTTTGCAACCTGAATTTGATTTGCTAATAGTAGATGATAATTCGCCTGACGGTACTGGAAATATAGTTATAAAATTACAATCCGAATTTCCACGATTGTTTTTACTACCACGTAAAGAAAAAAACGGTTTAGGAACTGCTTATATTGCTGGTTTTAAATGGTGTTTGCAAAAAGATTATGATTTTATTTTTGAAATGGATGCCGATTTTAGCCATAATCCAGATGATTTAATAAAACTTTATAATGCTTGTAATGAAGGAGCTGACTTAGCGATTGGTTCGCGTTACATTACTGGAGTAAACGTAGTAAATTGGCCTATGAACAGAGTGTTGATGAGTTACTACGCAAGTAGCTATGTACGCTTGATTACAGGGATGAATATAAGAGATACAACTGCAGGTTTTGTTTGTTACCGTAGAAAATTATTAGAAACCATTGAGTTAAATAATATAAAATTTAGAGGTTATGCATTCCAAATTGAAATGAAATATTCTGCTTCAAAATTTGGTTTTAAAATAGTGGAAGTACCTATAATTTTTACCGATAGAACACAAGGAGAATCAAAAATGAGTAAAGGTATTTTTAAAGAAGCTATTTTAGGCGTAATAAGTTTAAAAATTAAAAGCCTTTTTAAAACTTACAAACGCAATTAAATTTCACTAAAAATTAATGAAAGAGTTATTACAATTAACCGATGTGCAAGCACTAATTGATATTGCATTGAGAGAAGATATAGGCTCTGGCGATCATAGTTCTTTGGCATGTATTGGCAATGATAAAATTGGAAATGCATATTGTTTAGCAAAAGATGATGGCATTATTTGTGGACTAGACTTAGCTGAATATATTTTTAATAAAATTGATAAATCACTTGAGTTTAAAAGTAACTATATTGATGGCAATGAAATAAAAAAAGGAGATACTGTTTTTACAGTTGTTGGCAAATCAATTTCAATATTAACAGCCGAAAGATTGGTGCTTAATTTTATGCAACGATTAAGCGGTGTTGCCACACAAAGCAAAAAAATAAGTAATTTGTTAATTGGCTATCATACAAAAGTATTAGATACCCGAAAAACCACACCCGGTATGCGTTTATTCGAAAAATATGCAGTAAAAATTGGAGGCAGTTTTAACCATAGAATTGGGCTTTACGATATGATTATGCTAAAGGACAATCACATTGATTTTGCTGGTGGAATAAAACAAGCCATTAAAAAAACACACGACTATTTAAAGTTGCATAATTTAAATTTAAACATAGAGGTAGAAACAAGAAACTTGGATGAAGTACAACAAGTATTAAACGTTGGTGGCATTCAACGCATAATGCTCGATAATTTTACTCCTGAATTATTAAAAGAAGCAATTACATTAATTAATGGAAAATTTGAAACGGAAGCAAGTGGAGGAATAACTATTGAAACCATACAAAGTTTTGCTGCTACGGGTGTCGATTTTATTTCTGTTGGAGCATTAACTCACTCTGCCAAAAGCATCGATTTAAGTTTAAAAGTAGTTTAGTTGATAGTTGTCGGTTAGTAGTTGACTGATGATACTTTACAGATTATAATTGAAAGCAATAAAAAAATGAAAAAAATACTTCTCAATATTTTAGTTTTTGTATCAACAATTTCAATTTCATTTGGGCAATCAAATTTTTATGACAGCCTCGCTGACTCAACTTTAACATTGATAAAACAAAAAGTTATTCACGACCCAACTTATTTTCAAATTCCATATCCAAATGGAGATGTTCCTGCAAACAAGGGTGTATGCACTGACGTGATAATTAGAGCTTATAGAAAATTGGGAATTGATTTACAGAAAGAGGTTCATTTGGATATGACTTCAAATTTTTCAAAATATCCAAAAATTTGGCGACTCACTAAGCCCGACAAAAATATTGACCATAGGCGAGTTCCTAACTTAATGACATTTTTTAGTAGAAAAGGAACTACAAAACCAATTACGACCAATTCAAAAGACTATTTACCAGGAGACATTGTATGTTGGAATCTTGGGGGTTCTATTACACACATTGGTATAGTTGTAAAAAAGAAATCAGAAGAAAGACATTTAATAGTCCATAACATAGGAGGTGGACAGGTTATAGAAGACTGTTTGTTTGACTTTAAAATAATAGGACATTACAGATATGAAAAGTGAAATAATATGAATATTAATAGCTGCTAATTATAAATTTTGATTAATGGAAAAATCAAAGTTTAAGCTTAATTAACAATAAAGTCACTAAAATTTCTAACTTGGTAATAATGTTAAACTTTCAACAAATTGGAAAAATAATTAGAACAATTACAATACTCCCAAAAACTAACTAACGATAAATCTTTTTTATTATATTTGAATTGAAAAAAATTTATGAAACAACGAATTTACATAGACACATCGATAGTTGGTGGTTATTTTGATGAAGAGTTTAAAGAAGTTACAGTTAAGTTGTTTGATAGGTTACATAATAATGAAATAATTTTTGTAGTTTCTGATCTACTAGACCTTGAATTATTAAACGCACCACAACATGTTAGACAGCTTTTACATAACTATTCAGTGGACAAATTTCAAAGAATTGAATTAACTGAAGAAGCTATAAATTTAGCCGACAAATATATAAGCGAAAAAGTTGTAGGTAAGACAAGTTTAGAAGACTGTAGACATATAGCTTTAGCTACTATAAATAAAGTGGATGTTTTAGCAAGTTGGAACTTTAAACATATTGTAAACCTTGACAGAATTAAAGGCTACAATTCTGTTAACATGCGACTTGGTTATTCAATAATAGAAATTAGAAGCCCTAAAGACTTAGTAAATTATGGAAACGATTAAAAAAGAAAAACAATTTGATGCTGTTGAAATGATGAGAGAAATTAGAGATAAAATAAGCTCTGAAACTCAAAATATGACTTTTGAGGAGTTGAAAGCATATATCAAACAACAACTTGCAGAAAGTAATACTAAACTTGTTGGACATTAGTGATGATGAACCAAGAACTATATTAATCACTTTTTTTGCAAAAGTATGTTTTGTTCCTCTACAAATCAGCTTTTAGTTGATTCATAAAATAGCAAACTTCAACAAACCTTAAGTCATTTATTAATCTAGAAAATTTTTATCACACTTAGCGAACTCAACATTCAATTATCCAACATTCAAAATCAACAGTCACCCTGAGCGGAGTCGAAGGGCAAAATCCAACATTCATAATTCAACATTCAAAATTATAAAACGTGTGGCATTCTCACATAAATGGGTTTAAAGCATACTTGCAATTAGAAAAATCGCTAGCAGGCAATAGCATTGAAGCTTATGTTAGAGATGTAGAAAAACTTTGTCAATTTTTAAGCATAAAAGAAATTGAAAAACAACCTAGCGAACTTACTATTCATATTTTCAGAGATTTTTTAAAATTTATAAATGAATTGGGCATAAACAATACCAGTCAAGCACGAATAATTAGTGGCTTAAAAGCATTTTACCATTATTTATTAATGGAAGATATCATTACAATCAATCCCATTGAACTATTAGAAAGTCCGAGAGTAACTCGTAAAATACCCGATACTTTAGATGTTACAGAAATTGATTTAATGCTTGCCACGCTCGATTTAAGTAAGGATGAAGCAACACGTAACCATGCCATTATTGAAACCATGTTTAGTTGCGGTTTAAGGGTAAGCGAAGTTATCAATTTAAAAATAACCGATATTTACGAAAAAGACGAGTTTATAAGAGTAGTTGGTAAAGGCAATAAAGAACGTTTAGTCCCTATTTCAGAAAGAGCAATAAAGGAAATAAATATTTATGTAAATAGTATTAGAAACAAGCTTAAAATTGAAAAAGACGGTAGTGATATTATATTCTTAAACCGAAGAGGAAAAAAATTAAGCAGGGTTTATATTTTTTTAGTTATTAAAGAAATGGCTTTAAAAGCAGGCATTAAAAAAAACATTAGTCCGCATACCTTGCGCCATTCGTTTGCTACTAGCCTGGTGGAGGCTGGTGCCGATTTACGTTCTGTGCAGCAAATGCTAGGGCACGAAAGCATAACCACTACCGAAATTTATACCCACATAAGTAAAGATTATTTGCATGAAGTAATAACAAATTTTCATCCAAGAGGTAAATTATAATTTTGTATTTTCGACCAATTATTTTAACAACATGATTAAAAATAAAATAAAGCTAACATTCATATTTTTTGTACTTTTTGGTATTTATTCATTTATTCAAAAACCAAGTATAAAAATAGCTAAACTTAAATACAGTGGGGGTGGAGATTGGTATGCCAATAAAACTTCATTGCCAAATTTAATAAAATTTTGTAACGAAAATTTAAAAATGGGTTTAATGCCCGAAGAGGATATAATTGAAGTGGGGAGTAAAGATATTTATAACTATCCTTTTATTCACTTAACAGGACATGGTAATATAGTTTTAAATAAACAAGAAACTGAAAATTTAAGAAATTACTTAATGGCAGGTGGCTTTTTACATGCAGATGATAATTATGGATTGAATTTGTTTTTTAGACGTGAAATGAAAAAAGTTTTTCCAGAATTAGAGTTTGTTGAATTGCCTTGGAGTCATCCTATTTACCATCAAAAATTTGATTTTAACAAAGGATTACCCAAGGTGCACGAACACGAAGGCAAGCAACCACAAGGCTTTGGCTTGGTTTACAAAGGCAGGTTAGTATGTTTTTATACCTACGAGTGCGATTTAGGAAATGGCTGGGAAGACCAAGACATTTATAATGACCCAGAAACGGTAAGACAACTAGCCTTAAAAATGGGTGCAAATATTTTACAGTATGCATTTATTCAGTAATAAAAAAAAATTACAATATTTTTTTGTTTTTATAATAATTTTAATATAAATATGCATTTCAATTTTAAAACAATTTAATTTAAAAAATAAAAACACAATGAAAAACAAATTTTTAAACCTATCAATTATTGCTTTAACAGCAAGTTCATTATTTTTAGCTAGTTGTTCTAAAGAGGAAACTAAAGCTACACCAGATGCAGGTATTACTGTTTCTGAAAAAAACACTTCTTTAATTAACAAATATACAGGTAGTAAATGTGGACCTTGTGGAAGCTGGGGTTGGGATATGGCAATTGAGTTAATTGATTATTCACCTAACGCTTGTTATGTTGGAACATTTAGTCAAAACTTTGTAGCTGAAGAATTTATTAGTACAACTGCATCAGCTTGGGATGATGAATTAGGAGTTACAGGTTATCCAACTTTTGCAGTAAATCATGTAATGCAAATAGATAGACCTTCAGGAAGTGTTAATACAACCTCAGAGAAAGCAAAATGTAAAGCAGCTATTGATGTACATTCAGCAGCAGCTGTTCAAGCAAATGTTGGGTTCACTACTTCTTGGTCTCAAGATGCTCAAGGTTTTTGGACAATTAGTATTAATTCAAAAACTAAGTTTTTTAAAGACAATATTGGTGAATACTATGTAGGTTGCTATTTGTTGGAAGACAAAGCCATTGGAAAACAATCTGGACATACTCCTTCGGTTGGTGTTGAGCATCATCATGTTTTAAGACAAACTTTAGAAGGTTTAAACTATGGTTATTTAGCAGCTTCAAACCCAACATCTGGTAAAACTATTGATAAAACTTACACTGCAATTTTACCAAAAAACTATGTTAAAGATAACGTAGAAGTATTATTTGTAATTTGGAAAAAGAATGGTTCGAAATATGCATTTGTTAATGCAAGTACAAACCAAAAATAAATTTATTTAAAAATATTAATTAAAACTCCTACTTTATAATAAGTAGGAGTTTTTTTTGTTTAAAACAATTCCAAATGTTCTTTTAATAACCTAAAAGTTTTTCTATGATATGGCGTAATTCCATATTTTTCAATGGCAGCACGGTGTTTTAAAGTGCCATAACCTTTATTTTCGTTCCAAGCATAATTAGGGAATTCTTCATGGTATTTTAGCATTAGTTCGTCTCTATGGGTTTTAGCTAAAATAGAAGCAGCTGCAATGCTTTGGTACTTGGCATCGCCTTTAATGATACAATTATGAGGTATGTTTTGGTAAGGAATAAACCGATTGCCATCTATAATCAAATGTGAAGGTTTTATTGCTAACTTATCAATGGCTTTGTGCATGCTTAAAAACGAAGCTTTTAAAATATTTACTTCGTCTATTTCTTCATTGGTAAAACTAGCCACAGCCCAAGCCAATGCTTTTTCCTCAATTTCAAACCTTAATTCTTCACGCTGTTTATGCGTCAATTTTTTCGAATCGTCTAAATATTTAATGCGCTTGTTTTTATCTAAAATAACAGCAGCAGCATAAACTGGTCCAGCCAAACAGCCTCTTCCTGCTTCATCGCAACCTGCTTCTAATACTTTGGTTTGGTAAAATTTAGTTAAAGCCATTTAATATAAAATTTCGTCAATCAAAGCTTGAAATTCGTTCGCAGTTTTAAGGTCTTTTTGTTGTTTCGCAATTTTAATCCCTTTTTCTAAAAATAAAATGGCTTTATCATTTTCATTGCGTTCGCTCCATAAAACCCCTAATTGATATAAAGTAGCTACATGATTTTCGTCAAGCAGCAGTACCTTATTAAGTTGTTCAATGGTTGCTTCAAAATGGCAAAGTGCTTTGTATTCCATAGCCAAAGCGTAATTTAAAAAAATATCGTTTGGCGTTTCGGCTAACATTTCTTGTAGTTTTATTAATCTATTATTTTGCATTAGGCTAAAAACAATTTTTAGATAATTTTGCTGCTCTTTATAACAACAAAATTATCATTATATGAAAATATTGGTTTGTGTTAGCAATGTGCCCGACACCACAACAAAAATAACTTTTACTGAAAATAATACCCAATTTAATACTGCGGGTGTTCAGTTTATTATAAATCCTTACGATGAATTGTCTTTAACTCGTGGTTTAGAATTAACCGAAAAATTAGGTGGAACTGTAACCACTATTACTGTAGGATTAGCTGATACTGAAGCAAGTATTAGAAAAGCTTTAGCCATTGGAGCTACCGATGCGGTGCGAATTAATGCAGTGCCAACAGATGCTTATTTTGTTGCAGAACAAATTGCTGCTTATGCTAAAGCTGAAAACTTTGATTTAATTTTTACTGGCCGCGAAAGCATTGATTACAATGGCGGACAAGTTTGTGGTTTATTGGCCGAAATGTTAGGTTTACCTTCGGTAAATGTTATTACTAGCATTGAAATAGACGGAACTACAGCTACCTTGGAACGCGATATTGATGGTGGTAGAGAAAAATTAAGAGCAAGTTTACCATTGGTAGTAAGTGCACAAAAGGAGTTAACCGAACCAAGAATTCCAAACATGCGCGGAATTATGGCTGCTAGAACAAAACCTTTAAAAGTGGTAGAACCATCAACCTCTGAATTAACTAGCGCTGCAGTTAGTTTTGAATTACCTGCTCCAAAGGGTTCAGTGAAATTAATTTCGGTTGAAGAAGCCGGAACTTTAATTGGTATTTTACACAACGAAGCTAAAATTATCTAATTAAAATTTTGCCCTTCGACTTCGCTCAGGGTGACAAAAATTTAAATAAAGTTGATTGATTATAACTTTGTAATCTTTCAATCTCCAAATCTTTAAATAAATAAAAAATGAATATATTAGTATTTGCAGAACAAATTGATGGTAGCTTTAAAAAATCGGCTTTTGAGGCCGTGAGTTATGCTAGCCAAATTGCACAAGCACACAATGGAACTGTTACAGCGGTAGTGCCAGGTAATGTTTCTGATGATAAATTAGCTGAATTGGCCAAGTTTGGTGCTAACAAAATAGTGAGTGTAAAGCACGATAATTTAAATGGATTTAATGCTGAAACCTATGCAAAAGTTATTTGTAAAACCGCATCGGCCGAAGGTTCAAGTATTCTTGTTATTTCAAACACTTATTCTGGTAAATCAGTTGCACCTCGTGTAGCTGCACGTTTAAAAGCGGGAATTGCAAGTGGCGTAATTACAATGCCAAATACTACTGATGGTTTTGTGGTTCGTAGAGGTGTATTTTCGGGTAAAGCATTTGCCGATGTAAACTTAACTACAGCAATAAAAGTTTTGGCCATTACACCCAATACATTTAATACTTTAGAAAATGCGCAAGCGGTTAATTTAGTAAATGAAGAAGCTGGTTTAGCTGATGCTGATTTTACTACCAAATCGATTGAGGTAAGCAGAGTAACTGGTAAAATTCCATTAACTGAAGCTGAAATTGTAATCAGTGGTGGACGTGGTTTAAAAGGTCCTGAAAACTGGCATTTAGTAGAAGATTTAGCCGATGCTTTAGGTGCCGCTACAGCTTGTAGCAAACCTGTAAGCGATATGCATTGGAGACCACATAGCGAACACGTTGGTCAAACTGGAATTACCATTAAACCAAATTTATATATTGCCATTGGTATTTCTGGTGCTATTCAGCACTTAGCTGGAGTAAGTTCAAGTAAAGTTATTGTAGCAATTAATAAAGATGCGGAAGCACCTTTCTTCAAAGCAGCCGATTATGGAATAGTTGGCGATGCTTTTGAAATATTGCCTAAAATTATAGAAGCAGCTAAAGCGTTTAAAGCAAGCTAGAAAAAAGTTCATAGTACTTAGTTCTCAGTTCATAGTTTCAGTTACAAAAGGTGTTGAAACAATTTCCCCCTTGTGAGCTGGTTTTGCGGTGGTGAAGGGGGTTAGGGGGATGTCTTTTATGTTAAAAGTTATCAAAACTTTATAATGCCCAAGGTTAATATCCTTACCAGCCTTCAAAAAAGTTCAATCAATTTGGTTGAACTTTTTTATTATAAATACCTATAAAATACTGTTATTTGTGCATATTAATAATCTGTAAATTACTCAGCGTTTATCTGCGAGTCCCGATAGCTATCGGGATGCGGGAACTAAAAACAAAATACGAAATTGAGCAAGAGAAAATTTAAACCATACGTTTTAGAAAACATTGAAATAATCAGTGCTGGTAGCGAAGGAAAAGCCATTGCAAAGCACGAAGGACAAGTAATTTTTGTTGATTTTGCAGTGCCTGGCGATATAGTGGATTTATACGTTCACAATAAAAAGAAAACTCATTCGTTTGCCCGAATTGAAAAAATTGTAAAGCCGTCAGAGGAACGCATAGCACCTTTTTGTGCTCATTTTGGAACTTGCGGTGGCTGCAAATGGCAACACATGAGTTATCCCATTCAGCTAAAATACAAGCAACAACAAGTAATTGATGCTTTTGAACGCATTGGTAAATTTCCTTTTCCAACTCCTGAAAATATAATTGGTTCGGCACAAACTCAATTTTATAGAAATAAGTTAGAGTTTACCTTTACCGATAAAAAATGGTTAGAAACACTAGATAATAAAGATGAATTAACCGAAGCTGAACATAAAGGTTTAGGTTTTCATATTCCTGGAAAATTTGATAAAATATTAGATGTTCAAAAATGCTATTTGATGGACGATTTCCATAATCAAATACGCAATACCATTAAAGAATTTTGTATAAACCAAGGATTTGATTTCTTCAATGCCCGCAGCCAAGAAGGTTTTATGCGCAATATGATTTTGCGAAATACCAGCTTAAATGAATGGATGTTGATTGTTGTTTTTAAACAAAACGATGAAGAAAAAATCAATATTTTGATGGAATATTTAAAAAATACTTTCCCTCAAATAACTTCTTTGCTTTACGTTGTAAACGACAAAATGAACGATACCATTCACGATTTAGATGTGCATTTTTATGGTGGAAAATCATACATGGTGGAGCAATTAGAAGATTTAAAATTTAAAATTCAACCTAAATCGTTTTTTCAAACCAATACAGAGCAAACATTTAATTTATATAACGAAGCGCGTAAAATGGCTAATATTCAAAGCCACGAAACAGTTTACGATTTATACACTGGTGTGGGTTCAATAGCTAATTTTGTGGCTAAACAAGCTTTAACTGTGGTGGGTATTGAGTATGTGGAGCAAGCAATTATTGATGCGAAAGAAAATTCGGCTATCAATCAAATAAACAACACACACTTTTATGCAGGCGATATGAAAGATGTACTGAATGATGAATTGATTGCAAAGCATGGCAAACCTGATGTGATTATTACCGATCCACCACGAGCCGGAATGCACCCTGAAGTAATAGAAAAAATGTTGGAATTACGTGCTCCTAAAATTGTATATGTCAGCTGTAATCCTGCTAGCCAAGCGCGCGATATAGCTATGATGCATGAAGTTTATAAAGTAACAAAAGTACAAGCGGTAGATATGTTTCCGCACACGCATCATGTGGAGTGTGTTGCTTTGTTAGAGCTGATTTAGGGGAATTGTGAAATGAGAGTTGAGAGAAGAGAAATGAGAGTTGAGAGAAGAGAAATGAGAGATGAGAGAAGAGAAATGAGAGTTGAGAGTTGAGAAATGAGATAACAGAATAGAGATAACAGAATAGAGAGTTGAGAATTGGAGATGAGAGTTGAGAATTGAAATGAGAGAAATGTGGAATATAGATTCAATCTCGAAATCAAGAAATCTCCAAATCAAAAAATCTCCAAATCAAAAAATGAATAAAGCTTATATCTTGTTAGGAACCAATTTAGGTGAAAAAAGGGCCAATTTACAGCAAGCTATCTTGTCAATAAGTACTAGTTTGATTTCTATTGTTTCTTACTCTGATATATACGAAACTGCGGCTTGGGGCAATACCAATCAAGGTAATTTTTACAACCAAGTAATTGAGTTAAACACTGAATTATCGGCTACTGATTTGTTGCAAAAGCTTTTGCAAATAGAAACCCAAATGGGCAGAATACGCAATCAGAAATGGGAAGCAAGGATAATTGATTTAGATATTTTGTATTTTAACAATGAAATAATTGATACTGAAAACTTAAAAGTTCCTCATCCTTATTTGCATGTTCGTAGGTTTACATTAGAGCCATTAGTACAAATAGCTTCTGAGTTTTTTCATCCTGTTTTTAATAAAACCAACTCAGAACTTTTAGAAAATTGCAGCGATAATAGTGAGGTGAAACTTGTTTCAAAAATAGAATAAATATATTGAACTACAAGTTCATTTTAACTTGTTCAACAACTGCTTTAGCTACCTTTTTTATTGTTTTTTTCTTTCGTTTAAAAGTCGACTCTCTATCAACAACACCTGCTCCAAGTTTTACTTCATCCTCAGTATTTCGGTGCGAAAGTTTATTTAAAATTTCATTTATTTCACTCTTCGATGCGTATGATTTTTTGAGTGCCCACAAATTATCACTAGCCATTTTAGTACTTATTTTCAAATCAACTATTGGGGCTGGATAATCTTTACCTATTAAACAATTAAAATCTTGCTGTTGACTTAAATTCATGAGCCAAGGTTCGTGAATAAATTCGGAAGGCACGGTTGCCAATTCAGGAATCCATTGTTTTATAAATTCACCATTTTCATCGTGGTCGTACGATTGTTTTATAGGGTTGTAAGTTCTAATAGTATGTACGCCCATGGTGGCAGCTTGCATTTGAAACTGTGGATAATGAATGCCTGGTTCAAAATCTAAAAATTGTTGCGCCAAATGGTGTGCTCCAGTACGCCAATCTTGCCATAAATTATGTGTTAAAAAACTAACCAACATGGCACGCATTCTAAAGTTTAAATAACCTGTTGCAATAACCGAACGCATGCATGCATCAATAAGGGGGAAGCCAGTATTTCCGGTTTTCCATGCTTCAATAAATTTTTCATTTCGTTCTAACCTTACACAGTTGTAAGCCGAGTTTACATTGTTAAACTCCATGCTGCAATCGGTTTCAAATTTTTGTATAAAATGGCAGTGCCAATGCAGGCGAGCAATGTAAAATTGAAGGGCTCTTTTATTTGTATTTTGTTTTTTTAAAGCACTAGTTACTGCTTGGTAAACTTGGCGCATACTTATATTTCCCCAAGCCAAATATGGCGATAGTCTGCTACAACTTTTTCTAGCCAATACAGGTTTTGAAATATGTTTGGCATAATTTATATGCCTGTTTTCTATAAACGATTGAAGGTATTGAAAAGCATAATTTTCGCCCCCTGGTTGAAAAATTTTATTATAATTTTTTATTGAATTGTCAATATTAAAATATCCTATTTCTTTTAAAATTCTATCGTTAGGAATAAATAAATTTAAATCGAAACCAAATTGCAAAGCATTCATTGTTTCCATCCATTTTTTATTCCAATCGGTTGGACGATATTTTTGTCCTCTTATAATACCATCGCGCTTACATTCTGTCCACGTAATATTGTTTTGTTTAAACCATTCATCTAATTGTTTATCGCGGGTATAACTTAAATTATTTCCAATTTCTTGGTGACTAAAAACGTGTTTAATATCAAACTCATTCTCTAAAAAATAGAAAACATCAATTGCTTCGTTATTTGCAATAAAAATATTGTTTTCTTTACCCGAAAAGTTTTTTAGTTTTTTATTCATATCCATTAAACTTTGCCATACAAATTGTTGGTGACGATGGCTGCTATCGGCATACTGCATTAAACTGGGTTCAAAAATATAGAGCAAAATAGTATACAAACCATTTGCATTTGCAAGCGCCAAAGGTTCATGGTCGCTAAGGCGTAAATCGCGCTTTAACCAAACTATATTTATTGCTTCTTTACTCAACTGTTTTTATTTAACAACAACAGTGAATTAGTGTTTCAATAAATGAAAAATTTAAGGAATAAAAATTGAGTTAAAGTAAAACTTGATGGTGATAGAACTTCATTTTATTGATAATTTTTTTTATTTTTAATTAATAAATTGAGTTGAAAGTTTGAAGTATTAAATCAAATTATAAGATTGATTTAATATAATAATATTTACTTATTATTTAATAATGTCATTCGTGAATAAATTGCATAACTCGTTTTTTTAATAATTTCTGGTAAGTTATTTATGTCTTTCCCTTTTGTCATTATTGTTAGCAAATAAGGTCTTTCGTTTAAATAAATAATTGCTGTTTCGTGCATTTGTCGGGTATTTAAATCACCAGACTCACCAAATTTTTCAGCAACATTTATGTTAGATGGAATTGAACTATTTATTCCTTCTTTAAAATCTGATTTACTCAAAAGTTCAATTGCAAACTCAGAGTTATTTAAATTCAAATAATTTGCATTATAAAGTGCATGTAAAAAATAGCTGCATTCTTTTACATTCATTTCATAATCACTGGCATTCCAATCTACTTCTTTAAAACCAAAATCAGTAAATAATTTTTTAAATAATTTAACATCTATTATTTCATTTAATAATAATGTAGCATTGTTATCCGAATATTTAATCATGTATGAAAGCAATTCCTTTACAGTGTTACTTTTGCCAAATTCAATTGCATTTTTTGATACATATTTTGGGTGAACATTTACATTGTAAACTTTGTTATAAGTAATTTTTTTTGATAGTATTTGAGGATTAATTTCACTCATTTTAAGGATTGTAATTAAAGCTGGTACTTTTAAAATTGAGCCAGGAGAATATTTTTCATTTTCATTTAACGCAATCCAATTATTGCTTAAATAATCTTTTAGGTAAAATGACGCAGAAATTATTGAACCATTTTGTTTGTAAAAATCAAAAACTTTTGAAACTTCAGTTTTAATGTAGCTTAGTTTTTCCGATTGACAATCATTGTCAATAAACATTATTGGCTTTATGTATTTATACCCTTTTAATCGAGTAATTTTATAATCTAAACAATCATTATTCACTCTATTCATGTTTATATTTTCAGATGTTGAAGCTACTTTTAAGTTATTTTTCGAATAAATAATTTTTGAAATAATAAATGTTAAAGTAACAGAAGCTACGATAAAGATTATTAATGAAATGAAGGAAAATTTAAATTTAAAAATATTTTTAACCATTTTATTTGATTGATTGTGCTCAAATATATCTTAAAAAATATAGGTTAAAAGCTATATTTTTATACTTACAATAAAATTACAATTGCATTGTAAAATCTATGTAATATTGATGTGTTCAGGTTTTTTAGAAATTAAATTTTTATTTCTTAATTGATTTAAAAAACCTGATTTTTTTAACAATAAATCATAATAATAAGAATTAAAAATAAATTGAAATTAACATTATACAATCAAGCTAAATATTATTTAAGTATTTCAATTTTAGCCATTGTATATATTTTATTGATCTAATTTAAAATCAAAAGGCAATACAAATGAAACTTTAACTAAAATTCCTTCTTGTTTCCCAGTAATCCATTTGGGCATATTTTTTATTACTTTCAAAGCAGCTTCATTTAATAATGGGTCAGATTTCGACAAGATTTCTGGATCAACTAACGAACCATCAATATCAACCCAAAAACGAATTACAACTCGTCCTTCAATATTGTTTTTTTGGGCTTTTTTCGGGTAAACTGTTTTTTTTGAAAGGTATTCATACAATTTAACTTCACCACCTTTAAACTCGGGTTGGGTTCTAAAATTAATGTAGGTTGTATCTTTTCCATTTTGGGTAAAACACTTACCCGAAACAAACTGGCCTTTTTCATAATTATCTATTCTTTTTACTTTTCCATTACTATAATATGCTTCAAATAACCCATCAAGCTCACCGCTTTTATAATTCTGAACTGACCAAATTTTACCTAAATTATAATATTTCCAAACACCTTCTTCTTTGTTATTTTCAAATAAACCTTCTGAAGATATTAAACCTGATTCAATATAATATTTAAAATACCCCTCCTTTATTCTATCTTCTATTGACGAAAAGTATCCTTCCATTTGCAGATTTCCATTAATGTATTAGTCCAATACCTTAAATTGGTCGTTTTCTTTAAAAATAATTCTGTAAAAAGAAACACTGTCTTTATTTGATATTTCATTCCAATTGTCATCATAAAATATGGTATCTTGCTGTTGTTGTGCCAAAGCAAATGAAGGCAAACAAAATAATAAGTAAATAAAAAATGTTTTGGTTGTAATTTTCATATGGTGTGTTTTAAAATTAAAAAAAACATAATTTTTATATTTGATAAGGTCTTTTTGCCTATTTGTTTAGTTTAAATAAAATTGGTAAAACAAAATATTCATATATTGTTTCACAATCAGCTTTTCCCGGAATCCAAAGTGGCATTTTTTTCACTACATAAATTGCTTCTTCATCCAAAATTGGTTGTGGTTCACTTAATATTTGAATACTATCAATACTTCCGTTCTTAGATACCCAAAATCTAATAATTACCCTTCCTTCAATTTTATCTCTTTGTGCTTTTTTAGGATAAATAATATTGTCGGAGAGAAATTTACCCATTGCTTTTTCACCACCAACAAACATTGGATCTGTTATGATTGGTAAATAATCAGCGTTATTTACTTTAGAATCAAAGCATTTTTCTTTGTCTAGAATATCCAATTTAAATTTAGCTTTTCTCTTTAATTCCCCACTTCTATAAAAGCTTTTCAATTCGCCATTTAATAAACCTTTACTGTAAAATGCTTGATACCAGATTTTTCCATTTTCGTAATAAAATTTCCAAGTACCTTCCTTTTCATTATTTTCAAAATTACCTTCCCTTGATAAGTTACCATTTTCATGAAAATATTGAAAATAACCTGTTTTACTTTCTTGCTTCAATGAAACAACAAATCCAATCATTTGAATTTTATTAGAAACATAATAATCTTCAACTTTGTAATTATTTTCCAATTTGGTGGCAATTCTATAAAAATGTACGCTATCCTTTATAGTTGTCTCGCTCCAATTCCTATTATAAAATATGGTATCTTGCTGTTGTTGAGCCAAAGCCAATGAAGGCAAACAAAATAATAAATAAATAAAAATTGTTTTGATTAAGTATTTCATAAAATATTTTTTAAAGTTCAACAATACATTAAATTTCAAAAATAAAAAAAGTGAAAGTCGTTTAAAATAGGAAAGGATGAAAACAAAAAGACCTGACAGGTTTTTTAAAATCTTTCAGGTCTTAATACTTTTAAAAGCAAACTTTTTTTCAATACTTAATCCGTTGCTTAAAAGCAACGGCAATAGATTTTGTTCCCGCACAAAAGCATCCATTGCCGTGCCGATAGTTATCAGCAGGCTTTCATTAGCCAACGGCATATAAAAAAGACCTGACAGGTTTCAAAACCTGACAGGTCTAAGCAAATTACAATCCTGCTAAACTTTGCTTCAATACTTCTATTTTAGCTAAAGCATCATCTTTCTTTTGGCGTTCTTTTTCTACTAATTCGGGTTTAGCATTGGCTACAAATTTTTCATTACTTAACTTCACATCTACACTTGCCATAAAACCAATTAAATATTCAATTTCTTTATTAATTTTTTCAGCTTCAGCTACTGCATCAATTTCTATATTTAATTTAACAAATACTTGATCGGTAGAAACCGATATAGACGCATAATTATGCGTCTCTACAGCGTTAAATAATATACTCGAAACATTGGCCAATTTTTTAATTAAAAACTGGTAAGGTTCGTATAATTCTGTTTGTGTTGTTTTAATAACAATTTCAAATGCTTCTTTCGGACTAATTCCTTTGCTGTTTCGCAACTCGCGTATTTTAGCAATGGTTTCGAATGTATTTTGTAAAGACGTATAATTATACGTCTCTACGTTTGGATATGCGGCAATACAAATACTCTCTCCTTCTTTTCTTTCTGTAATTTCTTGCCAAATTTCTTCTGTAATAAATGGCATAAACGGATGTAAAACCAACATCAATTTTTCAAAGAAAACTACAGTTTGGTCGTAAGTGCTTTGGTTCAATGCTTCGCCATAAACTGGTTTTATCATCTCTAAATACCAAGCGCAGTAATCGTCCCAAATCAATTTGTAAATCATCATTAAGGCTTCGCTTAATTTATAGTCTTTACATTTTTCTTCTATTTCTGCTAAAGCAATATTGAATCTAGCTTCAAACCATTGTTCCGATATTTTATTGCTTGCTAATAAATCTCCCGCAAAATCAGCATCAGGTTTTATGGTTAAACCTTTAACCAAACGGAATGCATTCCAAATTTTATTGGCAAAATTTCTACCTTGTTCTACTTGGCTTTCGTCAAATAAAATATCATTGCCTGCAGGGCTGCAAATAAGCATTCCCATGCGAACACCGTCAGCACCATATTGCGCAATTAAATCTAACGGGTCGGGTGAATTACCCAAAGATTTGCTCATTTTTCTGCGTTGCTTATCACGTACAATTCCTGTGTAATAAACATTGGAAAATGGTTTTTGTCCCATCCATTCGTAACCAGCCATAATCATTCTGGCAACCCAAAAAAACATAATTTCTGGAGCCGTAACTAAATCGTTGGTTGGATAAAAATACTTAATATCTTCTTTGCCTTCTTCCTTAAAACCATCAAAAACACTGATTGGCCAAAGCCACGAACTGAACCAAGTGTCCAAAACATCTTCGTCTTGTTTTAAATCCGAAATACTAAATTCGAAATTCGAATATTTAGCGTTGAAATTAATCATCGCTTCTTCAGCTGTTTTTGCTACAACAAACTCGCCATTTGGAGCAAACCAAGCGGGAATTTGTTGTCCCCACCAAAGCTGACGACTGATACACCAATCCTTAATGTTGTCAATCCAATGCTTGTAAGTGTTTTTCATGTTGGCAGGATGAAATTTAATTTCATCGTTCATTACGGCATCTAACACCTCTGGATTTTTAGCCAAAAACTTTTTCATATCCACCCACCACTGAAGTGTTAATCGAGGTTCAATAACAGCTCCTGTTCTTTCACTTGTTCCAACTTGGTTTTTATATTCTTCTATTTTTTCAATAAATCCAGCTTCTTCTAAATCAATGGCAATTTGCTTTCTAACTGCAAATCTGTCTTTGCCAATATAGCGTTCATCTTGCGCTTTTTCATTTAAAAAACCTTCTTCTGTTAAAATATCAATTACTTCTAAACCATGTTTTTTACCTAAATCATAATCGTTTTTATCGTGAGCAGGTGTAACTTTTAAGCAACCTGTTCCAAAATCCATGGCCACATATTCATCGGCTATGATTTCAATTTCACGATTCACAAAAGGAACCAATGCTTTTTTGCCAATCAAATGCTTAAAACGTTCATCATTCGGGTTTACACAAATGGCAGCATCAGCCAAAATAGTTTCAGGACGAGTGGTTGCAATTACCACAAAATCCGAAATGCTAATATCTAAATTCGAATTTTCATTATTTTTCGAATTTCGAATTTCATTTTTCGAATTTTCAGTTAAATGGTATTTTATGTAAAACAGTTTTGAATTTACGTCTTTAAAAATAACTTCTTCATCGCTTAAGGCTGTTTTACCCAGCGGATCCCAGTTTACCATTCTAAGCTCGCGGTAAATTAGTCCTTTGTTGTAAAGGTCAATAAATACATCAATAACGGCTTCACTTAAACTAGGTTCCATGGTAAATCGGGTTCTATCCCAATCGCAACTAGCACCTAATTTTTTGAGTTGATCTAAAATAATTCCGCCATATTTTTCTTTCCATTCCCAAGCATATTTCAAGAAATCTTCTCTACTTAAATCCGATTTTTTGATGCCACGTTCGCGCAACATTTGAACTACTTTGGCTTCGGTAGCAATACTTGCATGGTCAGTTCCTGGAACCCAACATGCATTTTTTCCTTGCATACGCGCCCTGCGCGTCAATACATCTTGAATGGTGTTATTCAACATGTGGCCCATGTGCAAAACGCCTGTAACATTTGGCGGAGGAATTACAATGGAATATGGTTCACGCTCATCGGGAGTAGCGTGAAAATATTTGTTACTTAACCAGTAACTATACCACTTATCTTCAATTGATTGTGGTGAATATGTTTTTGAAATTTCTTTTGTCATAAACTTTGGGAAGTTAAATATTGTTAGATATAGAAAAAATAGTTTTATAAATTCGAAAAAAATAAATTCGAAATTCGAAACAAATTCTTTTAAAAATTAAATTAATCACTTTCGAATTTGCTTTTTCGGATTTCGGATTTAAAAAAAAACCCCAATTCATTACTGAATCAGGGCTTTCCAATTTAACTATGAAAAAACTAACCTCTTTTCTCTTTAATTTTGGCAGCTTTACCAGTTAAAGCGCGTAAGTAAAACAAACGAGCCCTGCGAACTTTTCCGCGGCTGACCACCTCGATTTTATCGATATTTAAACTATATAAAGGAAAAATACGTTCAACACCAACACCATTTGAAATTTTACGTACTGTAAAAGTTTCAGCTAAATTAGCGTTTCTGCGTTGAAGGCAAACACCTTGATACTGTTGGATACGCTCTTTAGCGCCTTCTCTAATTTTGTAATATACGTTAATAGTATCACCAGCTTTAAAAGCAGGAAATGTTTTTCCTGTAATAAATTCTGATTCAACTAATTTTATTGCGTCTGTAAAATTCATAACTACTTTGGTCAAAAAATTGGACTGCGAAAGTAAGGCTATTTTATAAAAATCCAAATATTTTTAAAAAGAATTTGTATTATTTTTAAATAAAACACAACTGTCAATCTTTTAGCATGTTAGGTCTTCTTTCTTTGGTTCTTTCTATTGATTGTTGCATTTTCCAAGCTTCAATTTTTGCTTGATGACCGCTTAAAAGTATTTCTGGTACTTTCCAACCTTTGTATTCAAAGGGCTTTGTGTAAACTGGTGGACTAATTAAATTATCTTGAAATGAATCGGTTAATGCCGATTGCGCATCGTTTAATACACCTGGTATTAGTCTAACTAAAGCATCAACTACTACGGCTGCTGCTAGCTCTCCTCCGGTTAATACATAATTGCCAATCGATATTTCTTTAGTTACTAAATATTGGCGAACCCTTTCGTCAATTCCTTTATAATGACCGCATAAAATTATTATATTTTTTAAACTTGATAATTTATTAGCCATTGGTTGGCAAAATTCTTCCCCATCAGGACTCATGTATATTATCTCATCGTAGCTTCTTTCAGCTTTTAGTTTTTCTATGCATTTATCAATTGGTTCAATCATCATCACCATGCCTGCACCGCCTCCAAATGCATAATCATCGGCTTGTTGGTGTTTTCCAAAACCAAATTCGCGTAAGTTATGTAAATGTATTTCGGCCAAATTTTTTTGTTGGGCCCTTTTCATTATTGAATGATTAAAAACTTCTTCAATTAATGCAGTATGTAAGGTAATAATATCAACACGCATGGTTATGCAAATTAAAGCTGTTATTTTTTGATAAAAAATTTTATTATCGCATTGATGAAAGAAAATAAATTATTATTAATACTTTTGTTTATTGGATTAAGCGCATCTGCCCAAAAAGTAAAGTTAAAAAATATGATTGATAACACTGCTTTTGGAATGAATGTTTTGCCTCATGAACATTTATTATTTGGTGGTAATCACGTTTTTTACAAATCAATTGGTATGGCAGTAAGTTACCGTTTTGGAATAAGAGATTTTTTAGCACCAAGTCAGTTTGGAACCCCAGGTGATTTGCAAAATTTTGACAGTGTTACTTCAAATAATTTGTTTACAAACAATTCAAATAAAACATACGCTTTTATTTTTGTACCCTCATTTGTAGTGGCATTAACCCACAAAATGCCACTTTATTTTGGTGTGGGAATAACCAGAGAAAGAATTTACAGAGAATATATTGAAAAAGGTACAGGTGAAAAGTTTTGGATAGAAGATAAACGAGATGATAAAATTTTACCCACTTTTACTATTGGAACATTTATTCCAATTTATAGGCGTTTACTTTTAAATGTGGCTTACGACCATTTACCACAATCTGTTTTTATTGGAATTTCAATTAGAAGTTGGGATGCTTGGGATGAATTTAATTAAATATTTTTCACCTTCATGCTGTTACTATTATCAATTTTATGGATTTATTTTTAATCATTAAGTAATTATATATTTATATTTGAGGATTAAATTCCTTCCATTGAAATCAGCTAAACTTTTTACCAGTAAAAACATCGATTTTTTTTCAGCAATAGCCGAAATTGATTTGCAATTGCCTTACGTTGAAAAAGGAATTAGTGCTGGTTTTCCTTCGCCTGCCGATGATTTTATAGATGCAACCATTGATTTGAATAAAGAATTTATTAAAAATCCTTCAGCTACTTTTTATGGACGTGTAAAAGGAAATTCGATGAAAAATGCGGGCATTGACAATGGCGATTTATTAATAATTGATAAAAGCCTTGAGCCCAAAGATGGTAAAATTGCGGTGTGTTATATTGATGGAGAATTTACTGTAAAACGCATAAAACTTGACAAAGATTGCCTTTGGTTAGTACCCGAAAACGATTTATATAAACCCATAAAAGTAACTGCCGATAACGATTTTATAGTTTGGGGAATGGTGGTTCATGTTATTAAGTCATTCTAAATTATGTTTGCGTTAGTTGATTGTAATAATTTTTATGCTTCGTGCGAAAGGGTTTTTAGACCTGACTTAAATGGCGTACCAATTGTAGTTTTATCAAACAACGATGGTTGTGTAATTGCTCGAAGCAACGAAGCCAAAAAACTAGGAGTGCCCATGGGTGCTGTGGCTTATCAGTTTCAAGAAATGTTTACCCAAAACAATATTCAGGTTTTTTCATCGAACTATGCTTTGTATGGCGACATGAGTGCGCGGGTAATGAATTTACTTTCGCAATTTGCTCCCGAAATAGAAGTGTACAGCATTGATGAAGCTTTTTTGTTATATGATAAATGCGATTATTTAAACTTAGCAGATGAAGCTTTAAAAATAAAAAAAGTAGTTACCAAAAGTACTGGTATTCCAATAAGTATAGGTTTTGCTCCTACCAAAACATTGGCTAAGGCAGCCAATAAAATAGCTAAAAAATTTGCTGAACGTACCAGTGGAATTTATATTATTGATACTGACGAAAAGAGAATAAAAGCACTAAAATGGTTGCCCGTTGAAGATGTGTGGGGAATAGGCAGAAGGCTTTCGAAAAGGCTTTTTGAAATTGGAGTTAAAACAGCTTACGATTTTACTCAACTAAACGATGATTGGGTAAAAAAGAAAATGAGTGTAGTAGAGTTGAGGTTAAAACATGAATTGGAAGGCAAACCAACACTTGAAATGGCAGATACAGCGGTAGCTAAACAAAATATAGCTACTACACGATCGTTCGACCATAACTATAAAGAGTTGGCAGTGTTGCAAGAAAGGGTTTCGACTTTTGCGGCTAGTTGCGCACAAAAATTGCGTAGACAAAAAAGCTGTTGCAATGCCATCATGATTTTTTTGCATACCAACGGACATAGAAAAGATTTGCCGCAATACAGCCAAAATATTGTTGTTAAAACACCTTATCCTACTAACTCAAGTATAGAAATTGGTAAGTTTGCATTAGAAGGATTGGCAAAAATTTATAAAGAAAATTATTATTACAAAAAAGCAGGTGTAGTGGTAATGGATATTACTCCTGAAAACAGAAAACAATTTTCGTTATTTGAAAATAGCAATCCCAAACATTTATTGTTAATGCAAGCAATGGATAAATTGAACAAAACCATTGGCAACCAAAAAGTAAAATTAGCTCGGCACGATTTGGGACGAACTTGGAAAATGAAACAAGAACGCTTGTCGCCTAGGTTTAGTACTAACCTAAAAGAAATTATTGAAGTAAAAACTCATTAGTTAGGCAATGCTTTTATCACCATATTTTTTTAATCGTTTGCGTTTATGAATTGTTTGCCCATTCAATTCTTTCGATATTACACTTATGCTACCATCTCTCTCAAGCATTATTAATTCGGCATCACTTATATTTTTTAAACCATGTTCTCTTGCTACTGCTTCCAGTTCTTCGTGAGATATTTTTTGGGAATTTAAGTTTTCCTTTTTAATAAATCCTTTATAAACCAACATTACAGGCTCTCCTTCTAATATTTTACTAAAAAAATTACTTTTAAACGATATATATTTTATAATATAATTTAATAAAAACAAAGTGAATGCTGCCAATAATCCGCCTTGCAATGTAGTATCATCGCCTACCATAGCATTTTGAACTGCATTGCTTATTAATAAAATTAAAACCAAATCGGTAATGCTTAATTGCGAAAGCTCTTTTTTACCAAATAAACGAATAGCCAAAACTATAAAAGCATAAACTGCAAGAGAGCGAAGTACAATCTCTAAATATGGATTCATTTTAATTTGATTATTTTGCACACCAAATATAATTAAAATAATGACAAACAAAATTGCATTTATTACCGGTGCATCGGCAGGAATAGGGGAGGCTACTGCCAAACTTTTAGCTTTAAATGGATATGATTTAATAATAACAGGAAGAAGGCAAGAAAGACTAAAAAAATTAGCAATTGAATTAACCACTGAGTTTAATATAAAAGTACTTCCTTTGGTGTTTGATGTGCGCGTTCAAAGCCAAGTACAAGCTGCCATTGAGGGGTTGGATTCTGATTGGAAAAACATAGAAGTATTGGTAAATAATGCTGGATTAGCAAGTGGTTTATCACCAATTTACGATGGCGAATTGAGCGATTGGGAAGCTATGATTGATACCAACATAAAAGGATTATTGTACGTAAGTAAATTTATTTTACCTATTTTAAAAAACAATCAAAAAGGCCATGTAATCAATATTGGTTCCATAGCGGGTAAGGAAGTGTATAATAACGGAAATGTATACTGTGCTACCAAACATGCAGTGGATGCTTTGAGCAAAGGAATGCGCATTGAGCTTGCGCCTTTTGGAGTTAAAGTAACTGCTATTCATCCTGGGGCTGTTGAAACAGAATTCTCCATAGTTCGTTTTCATGGCGATGAAGAGAAAGCCAAAAAAGTGTATGAGGGCTTTGAAAACCTAGTGGCTAACGATATAGCCGAAGCCATTTGGTTTTGTATTAACAGGCCGTTTAGGGTAAATATAAATGAACTAATTATTATGCCAACTGCACAGCCCATAGCGAGTATTATTAATAGGAAGTAAATTATGAATTATGAATTATGAAATTGTTTACATATCAACTCTCAACTCCCAATTCTCATTTCCCATTTCTCATCTCCAATTCCGCATTTTTTTCATTCCGAACTTCGTATTTTCAATAAACTAATAAATAGAATAAGTCGTTAATTAAAAATGGATTTTAAAAAATATAATCAAACTATTTGGCTTTTTTGTTGTGTTTTGTTTTGTGTAAGTTTATCTTTTTATAGGGTTTATTATACTCAAAAAAACTTCTTCCTTTTTCTTAACTGGAATTTGCTTTTAGCTATAGTTCCTTATTTACTTAGTAGTATTTTAATAAGTAATAAATTTTTAAGAAACAGTAAAATTGCTTTTGTCATTGTACTATTAGTTTGGATTTTATTTTTCCCTAATTCTCCTTATATTTTTACCGATTTGTTTCATATTAAAGTTAGAAAAATTATACCGATTTGGTATGATTTAGTTTTAATACTTCCATTTGCTTTTACAGGTATTTTATTTGGTTTTAAAAGCCTTTATCATTTGGTTAAAATTTCATCACCATATATTAATTTAAAAATTCAAAATATTTCAATTGTATTTTTATTTTTTTTAAGCAGCTATGGAATTTATTTGGGAAGGTTTTTAAGATGGAACAGTTGGGATTTAATGAATGAACCTTTTAAACTATTAAATGATATTGGTGAACATATAGTTAACCCTAGCGAAAATGCTTCAGTATGGGGAATGACAATTATAATGGGATTATTTTTAAATATGCTTTACTGGAGTTTGAAAATTTTAAAATAATTTTTTTAATAGGAAAAAACCAATGATGTTTTTTAATTTATAGGAATTATGTTTGCTGCCTAATTTTTATAAGTATGAATAAAATATTTTTGATATTAAAACGTGAGTTTTTAACCCGTATTAAAAAGAAGTCGTTTTTAGTAATGACAATTTTATCGCCTTTATTAATAGTATTATTTTATGCAATAATTATATATTTTACTATTAATGGACCGGGAAATGAAGAGGTAAAAACCGTTTTTGTTGATGATGATTATTTTGAATTTGTAACCAATAAATTTAATAATAATAAAGTATTTAAATTTGAATATGGAAGCACCGAAACTCTTACTCCTGCTGAGTTTTTAAAAGCAAATCCTAAGTATTTTGCATTGCTACAGCTCCCTGATTCGTTTGGTATAAATAACTTACAAGGAGTTAAGTTTTCTGCTGTAGAGCAGCCCAGCATTTCACAAATTGATTATGTAGAAAATGAAATTGAAAAAATAATTAAAAACGAACAACTGGCACATCTTAAAATAGATGAGGTTATTATTAAGAAAATAAATGATACTAAAGTAATAATCAATTCATCCAAAATTAATTTAGAAAACGCTACCGAAGAGTCTTCAAACTCGGGAGCAGCAACTGCTTTAGGAATGGGAGGTGCTTTGCTTATTTACATGTTTATTTTTTTATATGGCGTAATGGTTATGAAAGGAATAATTGAAGAAAAAACCAATCGCATTGTAGAAATTTTAATTTCATCGGTTAAACCTTTTCAGTTAATGATGGGTAAAATATTAGGAATTGCTGGTGTGGGATTGTTACAATTTATTATATGGGTTACGTTAATTTTATTAGTAATGCCTTTGGTTAGTTCATTATTAATGGGCGATAATGTAAAAGAAATGGCAAATGTAGCATCCAGTATACCTGACACCATGCCTGCAAAAGCCATAAGTGGCAATGCTTTTTTAGATGGTTTATTGGCCTTTAATTATCCTTATTTAATTTCTGTATTTATATTTTATTTTATTACAGGTTATTTGTTTTACGGAGCTTTGTTTGCAGCAATTGGCAGCGCGGTAGACAATGAAACCGATACCCAACAATTTATGTTACCTGTTACTATGCCTTTAATTTTTTCAATTGCATTAGCACAAGGTTTGGTGTTAAATGCACCCAATGGAACAGCAGCATTTTGGCTTTCCATTATACCTTTTACTTCACCTGTAGTTATGATGATACGATTGCCTTTTGGTGTGCCAACTTGGGAGTTATTATTATCAATGGCATTAATGGTATTTGGTTTTATGTTTACCGTTTGGCTTGCATCGCGCATTTACCGAATTGGTATTTTAACCTTTGGTAAAAAACCTACTTATAAAGAAATTTGGAAATGGATAAGAATGAGCAATTAACTAATGAGTATTGAGCATCCATTTAGAATAAGCAGTTATCGAAATTTTATTTTCACCCGTTTTTTTTTAACACTTGCCTACCAAATTATAGCGGTAATTATTGGTTGGCATATTTATGCAATTACAAACGATGTGTTGGCTTTAGGTTTAATTGGTTTGGCAGAAGCAGTTCCTGCATTAAGTATTGCTTTGTTTGCTGGACATGTAGCAGATAAACACAACCGAAAAAAAATAATGCAATTTAGTATGCTTACCATGTTGGCTGGTGCAATTGGTTTATTAATCGTTACTTCATCAAATTATTTACCTGCTTTTCAAGTAAATTTTATTTATATTTTAGTAATGCTAATAGGCTTAGGAAGGGGTTTTTATGCTCCTGCTGGGCAATCCATTTTAACACAATTGGTAAGTAAAGAGCAATTAGTTAAAGGCAGTACTTTTTACAGCACCACTTGGCAAATAGCCTCCATTGCTGGGCCAGCAAGTGCAGGTTTTTTGTATAATTACTTGGGAATAACTTATAGTTTTTTAGTAATTATTTGTTTGTTTTTAATGGCTTTTACTTTTTTAAGTTTAATTAAAGTAAATAAACATTTGGTGCAAATGAAAGTACAGTCTATTTGGTTAAACTTAGCAGAAGGTATAAAATATGTATTTAATAATAAAATAATTTTAAGTGCACTTTCACTCGATTTGTTTTCGGTATTATTTGGAGGAGCAGTGGCTTTATTGCCTGCATTTGCCCACGAAATATTAAATGTAGGAGCAACGGGTTTAGGCTACCTAAGAGCTGCTCCAGCCTTAGGTGCTAGCATTACCATGATAGTATTTTCGTTTTATGGAAGTTTTAATAAACCCGGACAAACTTTAATATTTGTAGTTGCAGCATTTGGTGCTTGCATGATTGGTTTTGGGTTAAGTACCAATTTTTACCTAAGCATTTTTCTTCTATTTTTAAGTGGCGCATTCGATAGTATCAGTGTAATTATCCGGGGTGCCATTATGCAACTATACGTTCCTGATGATATGCGAGGTAGAGTATCTTCAATTAACACCATTTTTATAGGAAGTTCAAATGAAATAGGTGCTTTTGAAAGTGGGGTAGCTGCACGTTTTTTAGGCTTAGCTCCATCGGTAGTTTTTGGCGGAATGGCCACTCTTACGGTTGTACTTATTGCACAATGGAAAGCAAAAGCTTTAAAAAGTATGAAGTTTAATTAATAGTTGTGAGACCATAGTTTATGGACGATAGACGATAGAAAAGTAAATGAAAGAGAATAGACGTTAAAATCAATTAACATCTATTCTTTCTCATTCGCCAAACATATTATTTATTTACAAACCCATCACTGGTTTGTTTTTAGGATACCTAATTTCGTAAGTAAAAGTTATTTTCTTAGTGTCTTTTACTCCCAATTTTACTCGCCATTTTAACTTGCCAGTTAGTTCATCTAGTTCGGCATCATCGCTGTTTATTAGTTTTACTTTTATTTCTTCAGTGCCTTGTACTATTGGTATTTGGTCTTCTAACTCAATTTCTAAATTTATGTTTTTAGTATTACGAACCATCAATTCTATGGTGCGGGTTTCAACTTTTTCGTTGTCAATAAACTTTACTTTAAATTTTTCTTTAATTTTTTTACGAGTAATTATAATGCTTTTATCTCGACCTAGATTTACATTTAATGTATCAGAATTGCTATTTGCGTCTAAATACATTTCTCCTACATAAGTTCCATCAAAGTACAACCGAGCACTACCTGGAATTATATTTAAATCTTCCCAACCTACAATTTTTGCTTGCAAAAATGCATCTTTACATAATTTTGGAACAGCAGCAAAAGCTAAAAGCATAGGAACTGTTTTTTGGTTTATCATTACTTTATGAGCTCTGCCATCGCTGGCAATGTTATAGTTCAATTTTATTTCATATTCGGTTCGAATTAAATTTTGATTAATGTTTATATAATTAGTTAAAGGTTTTTCTTCAATTTGACTTAAACTTTCGCTTTTTACATCATCAGCATCTACCATTAAACTTTTTCGAGTTGCTTGTACAGGTGCTAAAGCGTTTGATAAATAATTAATGCTTTGCTTTTGTCTATATTCTAAAAAACTTAAATACCATGGTGTTAATTCAGGTTTAAAATTGGCTTCATTTGGGTTCGATGTACTTAAAGTTAAATTAGCATTTTTCCAATCTAAACCCGAGTTTTGGGTAATATTTGCAAAGTATTTTAATTGAAAATTATTGGTTAGTGTAGTTGCTTGCAAATCGTACATTGGAACCCAACTTGCATTTGCAATTAAGTAATTAAAATTAACTTGTGTTTGCAATGTAGTTTCGGCATATACTGTAACAATTACTTGGTAAATGGGTTGCGTTTCTTCTATATTTATTTCGCTATTATTGCTTTGTAAATCATATAATAGTTGTAAACGTTCATTAAGTTTAGTTACTACTTTTAAGTTTTTACTTTTTTGTATTTCCACTTTTGTTTCTTGCTCATGTATTTCATTTAGCTTGGCTTTTAAAAAAATAAGGCTGTTTTGCAGCAATAAAAGCGAATCGTTAAATAGCTCGCCTCGCATTAATTTATTGTTGGTTAATAAACTTTTTTCGTTAGCCAATACCTTTAGTTTATTGTTTAAATCGATTTCTATAAACTTAAAATTTTCTAATGAATCTTGCACCCTTTCTATTTCTATTTCATACTTTTTTGTAGGTTTAGGTTGCTCTTTATACTTTATGTTTTGCCTTACTTCCATTACAGTTCCTTCTTTGCTATTGGCTTGCAGCGAGGTAACATTCATATTGGGCGAAATATTTTCAAAAACTAAATCGTTAATACCTTGATTTAAATTAATGGTTTCGTTGTAAAATAAATGTGCTCCTTGTAAATAAACTGTTGCCCGTTGCAGTTTTGCTTTAATGGGTTTGTTTTGAGCGTAAGTAAATGTACTCAATAATAAAACGGCACTTAAAAATAATGATTTCATATGTAAAATTTAATTTGATTTACCCCTTAGAAACATTTAATAATTAAATTCCATAAAATTATTTCATATTTGTTTTTTTTGAACAACACTTTAAACATAAAGAGCGATGAAGATTTGGTATTAGAATACCAAAATACCAAAAACAATTTGGTGCTTGGCGAATTATTTAAACGCCATTCGCTTATGTGTTTTGCAGTTTGCAATAAATACCTTAAAAATGAAGATGCAGCCCATGATGCTGCGATGAATATTTTCGAAAAACTTTTTACCGATTTACAAAAGCATCAAATTACAAATTTTAAAAGTTGGTTATATACAGTTTGTAAAAACCATTGTTTTATTTTATTGCGTAAACCTAACAAATTGGTAAGTATTAACCAAGGTGAGGAGGAAAATGAAAATATTTTTATGCAATTGGGTGCAATTTTGAATCAGGATGATGACAAGGCAGAAAAAGAAGAAAAATTAGTAGCTGTTGAAAATGCAATTTTAAATTTAAAAGACAAACAACGCGAATGCATTGAACTATTTTACCTTAAAAATAAAAGTTATATTGAAATTGCTAATCAAACTGGTTACACCGAAAATGAAGTGAAAAGTTATATTCAAAATGGCAAACGAAATTTAAAAATAATATTAGAAGAAAAAGGAATAACCATTGGGTTAGCCCTATTTTTATGGATACAACAAAGTGCATAGAAAATAATATTTGGGAAGCTTATGCTAATAATACCATTAGCGAAGTCAACTTAGTTTACATGAAAAAACATGTAAAAACATGCGAATTATGTGCCGATGTAAAAGAAGGAATTGATGCCATGTTGGATAAAGGTTTATTGATTGATAAGGTTAATAAAGTTAATAAAGCAGTGGATGAAATAATTAAACAAAAAAATAAAATTAAACCATTGATTTGGTATTGGAGTGCAGCAGCTATTTTATTGGTAAGTTTTGGTTTGGTGTGGTACAACACACAAAATTTAAATAACGAATTTGCAGAAAATAAAACAAAAAATGAAGCCATTCCACCCGCAGTTTTTGAACAGTTAGATACTACTGCTTTTTTAACACAGAAAGAAAATAAACAAGATAAAGTACTAACCGATAACTATAACCCCAAAGCAATAAAAGAGGTAATTATTGATCAAGAAAATGAAAATAATTTAACTGCTCCTCAAATTTTACAAGATGATGTTTCAAAAGAATCGATGGGTGAGACAGTTCAAACAGAAAGTATAAAAGCATTAGATGATAAGAAGTTATTTGAGGCTGATGACCCAACACCTGTTAGAAAAGATGAAGTAGTTATTAAAAGTGCTTCAAAAGCCAAAGCTGCCAGCATTCCACAAGCATATAGCAACCAAATGCAAAATATTAATATTGATTTTTATTTAAATCAAAAACAAGATACCATTAATTTAGAAACAGCAGAAAAATTATTTAATAAAAGCCAATTCGACAGTAGCTTATTTTATTTAAATAATATTAATAATTTTAATGAAGAGGCCCAGTTTTTAAAAGCACAAAATTTAGTTAAAACTCAAAAATTTTCAGAAGCTAAAATATTGTTAGAAGCGTTAATTAAATATAAAGGAAAGAAAGAAAAAGAAGCGAAGAAGTTGTTGAAAAGTTTGAAATAGATTTGGGAATGGGAAATGGGAGTTGGGAAATGAGCAATAGGAAATGAGCAATAGGCAATGAGCAATATGCAATGAGCAATATGCAATGAGCAATATGCAATGAGCAATATGCAATGAGCAATATGCAATGAGCAATATGCAATGAGCAATTCTCTAAATCTCTAAATCAACAAATCTCTAAATCACCAAATCTCTAAATCACCAAATCTCTAAATCACCAAATCTCTAAATCAACAAATCTCTAAATCAACAAATCTTTAAATCAACAAATCTTTAAATCAACAAATCTTTAAATCAACAAATCTTTAAATCAACAAATCTCTAAATCAACAAATCTCTAAATCAACAAATCTCTAAATCAACAAATCTTTAAATCAACAAATCACTAAATCAACAAATCTCTAATTCAACAAATCTCTAAATCTCAAAATCAACAACCCAATCCTACCCATGTATGGTTTCTTGTTTGCCATAATTGGCAATAACTTTTGCCTCATGTTCCAGCCATTCTTTCCAGCGTTTGTCTACATTTACATCAGTTCCGTACTTTCTTGCATAACTTATAAATGTGGTGTAATGACTGGCCTCACTTGCCATTAAATCGTAATAAAATTTTGCTAATTTTACATCTTCAATATTTTCAGAAAGTACTTTAAAACGCTCGCAACTCCTGGCTTCTATCATTGCCGAAAATAGCATTCTATCTACAAAGCTTGCATTGCGACTGCCTCCTTTTTGCATAAATTGGTACAATTCATTTACATAACTGTCTTTTCGCTCCCTGCCTAAAGTGTAACCGCGTTCTTTTATAATATTAAAAACCATTTCAAAATGCGATAATTCCTCTTTAACCAATTCCAATAAATCTTCAACCAAATCAGTTAATTCTGGGTTGTAGGTTATAATGGTTATGGCGTTACTAGCTGCTTTTTGCTCGCACCAAGCATGGTCGGTAAGTATTTCTTCTAAATTTTTTTCTACTATATTTACCCAACGCGGATCGGTTGGTAGTTTTAGTCCTAGCATTATTTTATTGTGTTAATATTTCTAAATCTTTTTGGTAATCGTATTGAATGTCCTCGTGCAAAGAACTCAGCGATTCTTTTATTTTTTTAATTTGCGCATTGTATAGATTGTTTAAAACAGTGCTTTTTTTAAAATCAAGGCCTGTATTATTTAATTCTTTGCAAAAATGCATTAAAAGCTCAATATTGGTAGTAACAATCCCAGAATATTTTGCGTTTTTATTGGCTAAGCGTAATATTTTTCGAATGGTTTTTTTTGCAAAATACAAGTTGGTTTTGTTTATATCTCCAAACAATACTGTCATTTCAAGTTTTATATTTTCAATAAATTGCGTTTCGTTATGGGTTTGAAAAAGCAAGTAATTTAAAAATTCCTTATTGTCTTTTTTATATTTAGCTATTTTAATGCAAAGCTCTACTAATTGCACAGCATGCAGTGTTTGTAACTCTTTTTTTATTTCTGAAATTGAGGCTGTTTGCATAAAAATTTGAAATGCAATGTTATTATTAAAATTTATAAATGTATAATTATATTTAGCTTTAAAAGTTTTAAAAATTCTACTTTTTTTAATTAATATATATTATATTTTGTATCTGTAATTATTCGTTGTAAATCAACGTAAAGTACTTTTATTTGTATAATGTCACAATTAAAAGAGCAAGTTAAATTTATAGATAAAAATAAAACACAATTTTACTCCATTTTAAAAAAACGTGTTGATCAATATTTTGTAGAAAATAATATTTCGAAACATGCAAATACGGCAATGGTTTTAAAAACTTTTATTTTATTATTTGCATATTATTTACCATTTGCATTATTACTTTCATATGCTCCTAATTTAGGAATTAGCTTGGTACTTTGGAGCATAATGGGCATTAGCCTTGCAGGTATTGGAATGAGTGTAATGCACGATGCTAACCATGGTGCATATTCATCAAATAAAAAAATAAATTATTTAGTTGGTCATACATTAAATTTGGTTGGAGGTTCAGTTTTTAATTGGAAACTGCAACACAATATTTTGCACCATACTTATACTAATATTACCCACCTCGATGATGATATTTCAGACAGATTAGTTTTAAAGTTTTCGCCTCATACTAAATTGAAAAGTTTTCATCGTTTTCAATGGTTATATGCTTTCTTTTTTTATGGCTTACTTACATTTTATTGGGCTGTTGCAAAAGATTTTATTCAGTTTTATCAGTTTACTAAAAATGGAGTGAACAAGGCTTCTAAAAAACAAAATGTTTTTATTTTATCAAAAATAATTGGTGTTAAAATATTTTATTTTGCTCTAATTCTTTTTATGCCAATGTTTTTATTTCATATTCCATTTGTACATGTGTTATTGGGTTTTTTGTTAATGCACTTTTTTGCAGGAATAATTTTAACCACTGTTTTTCAATTGGCACATACAGTGGAACATACTGACCATCCAATGCCAAGCGCTGAAGGTATAATAGAAAACGATTGGGCAATTCATCAATTAAATACAACTGTTAACTTTTCACCAAATAATAAAATATTGTCATGGTATGTGGGAGGTTTAAATTATCAAATTGAACATCATTTGTTTCAAAAAATTTCTCATGTTCATTATCCAGCTATTTCAAAAATTGTAAAGCAAACAGCCAAAGAATATGGAGTTAAATATTTAGAAAATAAAACCTTTTTTTCAGCAATCAATTCTCATATTTCTTATTTAAAAGAGCTTGGTAAATTGCCTAATTTGCATACTGCTATAAATTAAATTGTGCTTGTTTTCAAATAAATAACATTTACTTCATTTTCTAATTGTATATTAGCACTGTTTTTGCTTGAAAAAATTTACATTAGATATTGACAATGAGGACGAAACGTTTTTTTATGGCATTCTAAGCTTTGAAAAAATTGCTAGACTTGCTTGGCTATTAAATAAAGCTTTCGATTTAGATTTGCACAGAGAAAATAGCATTGAGTGGTTCAACCAATCTACTAACGAAAGCTTTTATTTTAATAAATTTGTTTTTAACGATGAGCTAAACCATTTGAAGTATACTTTTTTTTCAAACTCAGATGATGGAATAAATTTATTTTCAGAATTGCGTACTATTCAATATTTTATTTTAATTGAAGGTGGTTTGACCTTTTTTGACAAGAAGAATTTTTTAAATAAGGTTAAAGCAATTAAGGAAATTCAGCATATAAGCTTAATAGATCAAAGTAGGTTAAAACAAAAGGTAAATTTAATTTTATAATTAATTAAATATAATAAATGAACAAAGAACTTTTTAATAGAACAAAAATAGTTGCTACAATTGGACCTGCTACAAGCAGTTTAGAAAACTTAAAAGCAATAATAAACGAAGGGGTAGACGTATGCCGTTTAAACTTTTCGCATGGTACATACGAAGATCATCAACAAGTAATTAATAATATTAGGCAAGCAAACGAAGATTTAAAAACCAATGTGTGCATGTTGCTTGATTTACAAGGACCAAAGTTGCGTGTAGGCGAAATGGAAAACGGTAAAGTTGAACTTATAAAAGGGGAAATAATTGAAGTAACTACCGAAAAATGCATTGGAACAAGTAATAGAATTTTCATAAATTTTGAAAACTTACCTAAAGATGTAAATCCAGGGGAAAGAATATTGTTAGATGATGGAAAATTAGAATTAAAAGTGATTGAAACCAATAAGAAAAACTTGGTAAAAGCGGAGGTTATTTTTGGTGGATGGCTTTCTAACAAAAAAGGGTTTAATCTTCCAAATACTAAAATGAGTATTCCAAGCATGACTCAAAAAGATTTGGATGATTTGAAGTTTGGAATAGAAAACAAAGTAGAATGGATTGCACTTTCGTTTGTACGATCGGAAAATGATGTAATTTTTATTAAAAACATTATTGAATTAAACGATTGGAAACCACGTGTAATTTCTAAAATAGAAAAACCTGAAGCTGTAACTAATATTGATAAAATTATTGCAGCATCAGACGGAGTAATGGTTGCTCGAGGAGATTTGGGAGTAGAATTGCCAATGGAAAAAGTACCAGTTATTCAAAAACAAATTGTTAAAAAATGTATTGAAGCCAGCAAGCCAGTAATTATTGCTACGCAAATGATGGAAAGCATGATAGTTAGTCCTGTTCCTACTCGTGCTGAATTAAACGATATTGCAAATGCAGTAATGGATGGAGCTGACGCTGTGATGTTAAGTGCCGAAACTTCTGTTGGTGCTTATCCTGTAAATGCAATCAGTTACATGCGTAGAACAATAATGGAAGTAGAAACTGGAACAAATGCCCCTTATTTTAAAGACAATAGACCTAAACCCGAAAGTGAAACTTTTTTATCGGACGAAATATGTTTTACAGCCGTTAGGGTGAGCGATCATTTAAAAGCAAGTGCAATTGTTGGCATGACTTTTTCAGGTTATTCTGCGTATAAAATTTCATCTTTTCGACCTAAAGCAAGTATTTTTATTTTTACAACCAACCCACGCTTGGTTAATACATTGAGTTTGGTTTGGGGTGTAAGAGGATTTTTATATCGCGAATTTGAAAGTACTGATGATTCGATGCTAGATGTAAACAATAAATTACAAAAAGGTGGGTTTGTAAAGCCAGGCCAAATTGTAATTAATACTGCAAGTATGCCAATTATAGAAAGACATAGAGTGAATACCATTAAAATATCAGAAATTAAATAAATACTATTATGAATAAATTAATCTTTTCATTGATGTTGCTTGTTATTATAGTTTCATCATGCACAAAATCGGAAACAACAGCAAATCCAAACCAAACTATTATTACTAACGATAGTTCTCAATTTAGCGGTAGATTAAAAGTTATAGTGTTAGATGGTACAAATGGAAATAATGTAATTAATGGAGCTCAAGTTTTCCTATATCCAACTTACGAAGATTTAAAAAGAAATTTTTATTTAAACTCCATAACTAGTTTTGGAGGTGAAGCCGATTTTGGTTACATTTTACAAGGTAATTATTATTTACGAGCACAAAGTGGAACAAAAAGCGATACCAATGTGGTTCAAGTACTAGGGCAAAAAACCATTACTAGAACCATGATTGTAAGACAATAATAATTTATGGATTTAGCAGAAGTAAATTTAATAGAAAATAAAGTTGCAAATAGTGGTTTAATAACTATTGATTTAGAAACATTTCGTCACCCAGGAAAAAGGGTATTATTCGATATTAAAGATTGGCTTTTTAGGGAAATAATTTTAAAAGAAAAAGATTTTAGAGATTTTGTTAAAAACCACGATTGGAGCCAATACCAAAATCAAAATATAGCTTTTTATTGTAGTTCCGATGCTATAATTCCAACTTGGGCATTTATGCTTTTGGCAAGTGCAGTGCAACCTTATGCAAACAAATATGTTTTTGGTAATTTAGAACAATTAGAAATTGAATTGTATAACAAAGCAATAAACCAAATAAACATTTCTGATTATGTCGATAAGCGTATAATTTTAAAAGGCTGTAGCCAAAACGAATTACCTGTAGCTGCTTACATGAAAATGAGTAATAAACTGTTGCCTGTTGTAAAAAGCTTAATGTATGGCGAAGCATGCAGCAATGTACCTATTTACAAAAAAAAATAATGAAAATTTAATGGACCAAAAGGTTAAAATAAAGTTAGGGAATATTACCAATTTAAGCGATGCACGTTTTGCAGCCGCTGCGGGTATTGATTATATGGGTTTTTGTTTTGATGTTAAAAGTTTTAATTATATACCTCCTGTAAAAGCCAAAGAATTAATTGATTGGACTTCTGGTTGTTTTATTGTTGCAGAATTTGGCAATCAAACTATAAAAGAAATAAGTGACATTTGTGAAATGTTGAACATTGATGTTGTTGAAATTAATAACGATTTATTTCCTTCAGAACTTGCAGAAATTGATAAACCTATAATCAAAAAAATTGATACCAGCTTATTTGATTTTAATGCTTTAAATATAATTTTAAATAATTATTCTGATAAAGTAGATGCTTTTCATTTATACAATAGTTTTGAAAAAAATAATATAAATGAAGCACAGTTAAAAACTATTTGTGCTAATTATAAAATATTTTGGGGTTTTGATACAGCACCCGAAAATATAAAAGAAACATTAGCTACTTACCAACCTTATGCCTTAAATATTATAGGTGGCAATGAAGAAAAAACAGGCTTAAAAGATTTTGATGAGTTGAATAATATATTGGATGTTTTGGGGATGTACGAAAACTAATACACTATATAATTTAATGTAAAAAACTATCAGGTTTCAAACTTCTTTGATTTTTTTTGTTGAAATTCAATATTTTTTGCTGGTGCAGATTCGCTCAAACAAGAGCTGAAATTTTACAACTGATGATGTGTATGCTTTTCAGCAAAAGCTCGCCATTTGGCTACGATTATTTTAATTACGGTTCGCTTAAAATTAACAATGAAAGGTTTTTAGTTATTAATAAAAGTTAAATTAAAAAACTACTTTATTATACTAAATTTAATTGTTTCGGTTAAGTTATTTTTAAAAATAGTGCAAAAATAAATGCCATTGGTTAACTGAGAGCAGTTTATTTCATATTGTAAAAAGCCATTTTTATTCTCCACTAAATTGAATTCAATAATTTGTTCTTTACCCAAAATGTCAGTTATTTTTAAATTAGTGTTATTGCTATTTTTTGAAAATAACTTTAATGTAATATTACCTTTGCTTGGATTAGGATATATTTCACTTTTAAAATCACTATTAGTAATAATATTATTATCTTGTATTATACTTGTTTGCTCAGTAAATGCGCTACCACCACCACCAAATAAAGTTACTGAACCTCTGTAATCTTTTGGATTAACGGCATGATCACAATTTTTAAATTGTAACAAGTAAAAATATGTTCCATCTGAAACCATCGGTCCAGTATTATAAACCTTACCATTCCAACTAATTTTATTATCACTAAATCCATTAATATCATCTTCTGCTATATTATCTTCATCTTCAAAAACTACATTACCCCACCTATTCCAAATTTGAATTTTGTATTCAAATGCATTATAAGCAAACCTAGTTTTACCCCCATCAATTATACTAAATTCATCATTTATTCCATCGCCATTAGGAGTAAATACATTGCCAGCATTAAATGTAAAATCTCCTATGTATTTAGTAGGGTTTGGATTTAAAGTATCATTATTTACAGGTAATGTTATCACTTGAGTTATAATTGTACCACTAACCAAATCTTTAACTTTAACAGTGATAGTACTTCCAGCATTTTCTAATGAATAATCTTTAACCTTATTTTCACTCACCACTTCTCCAAAATAAAATTCATATTGACCACTGCCATAGCAAGCACTTAAAAATACTTTATATTTACATTTTGCTTGTTCTATTTGTGTATATAATTCAACTGGTTTTGCTAAACAATCTTCAGCAGTTGCAACAAATGATGCTACATCTGTTATTAAAGTATTGTTTTGTAAAAGTATTTCGTTTTTTGCAGCAAAATAGGTATAGCTATTATTGTTAAATGTTACATCTGAGTTACTTCTTATATAATCTTGAACATTTGCAGATGGAGGGTTTGTAACATTATCATAAACCAAATTAGGAACACAACAACTTTCTGTGATTATAATATCATCTATAAATACTGTGCCAGTATTAGGGTAACTAGATCCTGCAAATTCAGATGAAAAACCAATTTGAGAATAATTAATATCCGGTCTAATTGTAAAACTAACTGTTTGCCAATTAACGTCAAATGAGTTAGGTATAGTAAAACCTAAATATTGGGTGTTAGCAGGAAGAATTTGATAACCTAAAATATTATTAGGATTATTGTGAATAAAATTATTTGACAAGGTAAAATTGCATATTCCGAAATTTACAGATTTATATTTTATAGTAAAATTATAAATTTTATTCGCTGACAAAGTTAAATTTTGAAATATGCCTTCTACAAATGTATGTTGATTTAATGAGTTAACATTAGCTACTAATTTAGCGCAATAATCACCAGTAAAGTGTTCACCATATTTTATTTCGGGTGATTCTCTTAAATTTTTCCAATTATTTACCAAATTAAAATAAAACGGGTTGCAGTTTGCTGGGTTTTGTTGAGGATCAGGACAAGTAAAATTCGAATAATGACCGACTAAACTTTCGAAACTATAATTTTGAATCAAATTTTGTCCAAATATTAGATTGTAGTTTGTGAGAATAAAAATAAAGAATATAATTTTTTTCATTGTATACTTTTTTATAAAACTTTAAAAATTAAACCTGTTCTAACCATAAATCTATCAATGGTTAAACTTATTGTATCATCGCTCCATGCTGCAACATCATACAATTCTAATTGTCTAAATTGTTGGCTTAACCCAAAATCAAAATTAATGTGGTTACTTATTTTATAAATAAATCCAATATTAAAATGATATGATTGCTGACTACTTACAATATATGGACTCTCCCCAAAAGTTTTTAAAACCAATCCTGTTTCAAAATAGGGTTTAAAATTTGCACTATCTTTTAAAAAATAATACCTAATATTTAAATATAAATCATTGTTGTATTTCGATAAATCGGAATATTCATTCAATTCGTTGCCAATACTTAATTGGTATTTATTTTTGAACAATAATGCTCCAAAAATATTTCCATATGGTTTCAAACCTCTCGTATTTAAAGTAGTGGTAGCACCTTCAAAAAGTTGATGTGGATTACTAATGTTTGCACCAATCAAAAATAAAATTTTTTTATTTTCTTTTGAAAATAAATAGTTATATTTAGTGATGAAAACAGATAAAAAAATTAAAATGTATTTATTCATATAATTATTTTTTTTCGTTAAAAATGTACTTATAGCTTAATTCTATACCAGGTTTTGAAAAAATTGTAGCAGGTAAATTATCAATTATTCTAAAATAATTAACACTAACTAAACTAGCTCTGTCAATTTGAAAATTGAAACCAACATAAAAAACACAACCATGACTTATAGTTTCAAAAGCTGATAAATTATTTTCTTTAGTTGTTGCTTTTTGATAAAATGGCGAGATTCCTAAATTGAAAAATAAATCATTTTTTATTGGAAATAACTTATTAATTAATATTTCATTTCTATTTAAATTTACACGCCATTTATTACCTGTATTGTCATCCCATAATAGGTAAGTATATTTATAACTTACTGACAAGTTTTTTAAAATAAAACGCCCTGCTTCAATACCAAAACCTATATTAGTTTGGTTACCATTTGTAGTATAAGAACCATTACTTGCTTTATAAACTAATTTTTGATTGTATACAGAAACTTGCCCACCACCGCTCACCAACCATTTTTTGTTAAATTGTGCATTGCTTTTAAAATATAAGCAAGCCAATAATAGAATTAATAAAAATATTTTTTTCATGTTGTTAATTCTTTAATAACACAATTTCTTGCTTTAATAAATTAATTTGTTCTTGTTGTTTTTTTAGGCTTTCAATTAACAAAGGAATAAGCATGGTATAATTAACGGCATGTTTGCCTGTTACCTCATCTATTTTTACTGCCTCGGGTATTAATGTTTTTATCTGTTGTGCCATTAAGCCAATTTGGTTTTTGTTAAGGTTTGTTAGGCGTGCTATGCGTGCTTCTTTTACTGCTTGTGAACAAGTGTCGAGGGCATTAAATACGGTATCTGCTTTTAAATCGTAGCTATACGCGTTTAATTGTAAAATTTTACTTAAAGCACTATCGCCTGAAAAACTTCTAATATTTGTTTTTAAATTTTCGTCAGAGGTAATTAAAGTTTGGTTGGCATAAATTTCATTGGAATATATTCTATAAAGTTGAGTAGTGCTATTTCCTAACCACATGCCATTATTGTGTTGAGGTATCAAAGCAGGGTCGTTATATACAATACTATTAAAGGTATTTTGATAATTTAAAAAAGAAAAACCACCAATAGCTGGGTAACAATTAAAGTAAGCATCACCATTCAAAAATAATTGAGTAGTTGGTAAATTAGTGCTCCAAATAGGTCCAATTTGTATTTTATTATTTGAATATACTTTTAGTTGAGCACTTAAATTGTTAATAAAAGTAAATGAAACAATTATTAAAAGAAGTAATGTTTTGTAATGTTTTGTAATGTTTTGTAATGTTTTGTAATGTTTTGTAATGTTTTCATAAATTTTAAGTTTTAACAAACTACTAATTTATTATTTGAAAAAACAAGTTAAATATTTGTTATTATAAAAATTATTGAAAAATTAAATAAATAATTTTTAAACATAACAATCCATAAATAGCATTTAACTTTTTAGGGTCATTTCAAATTTATTATTTATAATAATATCATTGGTTATTTATTAGTTTATATTTTTATGATGAAATGATACCGAGGTGTTGTTAATGTTTTAACGTATATTATTGCATGAAACCGTGGTGATATATATACTTTAATGTTAATGATGGTAGGATACCGAGGTGATGTATATGTTTTAACGTTTAGGATGGCATAATACCGTGGTGATGTGAATGTTTTAACGTTTAGGATGGCATGATACCGTGGTGATGTTTATGTTTAATAGTTTAGGATGGCATGATACTGTGGTGATGTGAATGTTTAAAAATTTAAGAATTATACCCCAAAGTAAATAAACCAGTAAGTTTTTATTCAACTATAGTCTATAAACAATTGTCCATCGTTTACTTCACTTCCTTTACTTCTATTAAAAAATTTTCTAAATCTATTTTAAAATTATCTTTTGTGGCATATTGAAGTTCTACTATTTTCCAATGATTTGCAGGAATAATGTATTCAAATTTGTTTTTGGTTAACATCACTTTTATTGGCATTTCTAAACCGCTTACATTAGTTTTTAGTCGGTATTTTAGTTCTAGTTTATCTTCCTTTTCTATAAACTGATATTCGAAAACTGGCAAATTAGTTTTGCGTAAATATTGGTTAAAAAATGGTGCAAAATTATAACGGGTGCGTTTGCTAATATAATTTTCTACATCAGCACTTGTTAAAGTTTGGTGTTTCAAATCAAGGTTTAATTCGTAAAGCATATTAAACCAACAAGTATCGCTGTTAAGCATACTGCGCATGGTATGCAGCATCCAAGTTCCTTTGTAATACACATCGTTATCGGTTCTACCATGAAAATACACATCTCGTGGGGCAATAATTGGAGCAATGTTTTTTACGTTGTGTCTTTGACTATTTAGGTATTTTACAGCTTTGTCATATCCTTGTTTAAACTCTACAAAAACAGCTTCGGTATAAGTAGTAAAACTTTCATGAATCCACATATCGGCATGGTCTTTCATACTTAAATTATTGCCAAACCATTCGTGTCCGCTTTCATGAACTATTATAAAATCAAAACCCCATTCGTTATTTTTATAATCGTTTCCATAAGCCACACAACTTTGGTGTTCCATGCCCCAATAAGGAGTTTCTACGAGTTTGTAACCATCATTCCAAAAAGGATAAGGCGTAAAAAAACGTTCAAAACAAGCCATCATATCTTTAACTTGTTTAAAATGAACTTTGGCTTTTTGCTCATTTTCGCGCAATACATAATAATTTAATACCAAAATTCCGTTTAGTGGACTGCGGTAATCATCTTGTATTTGCACATAATCGGCTATGTTGATTGTAATGTTATAATTATTAATTGGGTAATTTGTTTTCCAATCAAACTGCGTGTAACCATCGGGCAGGGGAATGCGGCCAATTAGCTTACCATTGCTTACTCCTGTTAATCCGTTTGGTACTTGCAAATGCATAATCATAGTTTCAGCTTCATCGCTCAAATGGTCTTTACATGGTAACCAACTGTATGCACCCAAACCTTCACAAGCCAATCCAACCCAAGGTTTATTGGCACTGTCTTTACTGAACACAAATCCACCATCCCAAGGTGCATTTTTTGCAACAGGCGGATTTCCTTTAAAATAAACTGAAATAGTGGCTTTATTTCCCTTTTTTATAATTTGGCTAAAAGTTATAAAATAAGCATTGCTATCTTGCTCATATAAAAGTGGCTTTCCCTCCATTTCCACTTTTTCTATTTGCATGGGCATTTTTAAATCAATTTGTATTTTGTTTAAATCAGTAAGTGCCAAAAAAGTAATATCGTTTTTGCCCGAAATATACTTTTGGTCAATATTAACTTTTACAGTTATTTCATACATTTTTACATCGAAACTGCTGCGCAATTTGGTCAATTTTCCGTGTATGTAATCTTGTTTTGAAAATGGTTGACTGCTTACCTTTAGTGTTATAAACAAGCTAAAAACTAAAAGATAAAAGGTATAAAGAGGTTTTTTCATAAAAAATATTTTCAAATCTAAGCAGAAAAACCTTAAAATTGCGCATCACTATTTGTGAAGGTTGTATTTAAAAAGCAACCATTCAACTTATTAACTTAATTAACCCATAACAAAAAAATGAATAATTTACTAAAAGGAAAAAAAGGGATCATATTTGGTGCTTTAAACGATAAATCAATTGCTTGGCAAGTAGCTTTAAAATGCCACGAGCAAGGTGCTGAATTTGTATTAACCAATGCACCAATTGCAATGCGTATGGGCGAAATAAATAATTTGGCAGTAGCTTGTAACAATGCACAAATAATTCCTTGCGATGTGAGTAAAAATGAAGACATGGAAAATTTAATCGATAAGTCGATGGAAATTTTAGGTGGCAAGTTAGATTTTATTTTACACTCAGTGGGTATGAGTATGAATATTAGAAAAGGTAATGTTTATACTAGTTTAGATTATAAATTTATGCACGATACTTTGGATATTTCTGCAATGAGTTTCCATCGTTTATTAGCTACTTGTTATAAAAAAGATGCTATCAACGATTGGGGTTCAGTAGTGGCATTAACTTATATAGCAGCGCAACGCATTTTCCCTGATTACAGTGAAATGGCTGATGCAAAATCGTTATTAGAAAGTATTAGCCGCAGCTTTGGATACCAATATGGCAAACATAAAAAAGTGCGTATCAATACCATTTCTCAAAGCCCAACTAAAACCACTGCGGGCAGTGGTGTAAAAGGTTTTGGCGATTTCTTTGATTATGCCGAAGCATTAAGTCCGTTAGGTAATGCAAATGCAGAACAATGTGCCGAATATTGTGTAGCTATGTTTAGCGATTTTACCCGTATGGTAACCATGCAAAACCTTTTTCACGATGGTGGATTTAGCTTTACAGGCTTTAGCCCCGATGTATTTAATGTTGGTAAAGAAACTGAATAGGTTTTAAATAAATTTTTTCAAAAAAGCAGTTCAGTTTGAGCTGCTTTTTTTGTTTAAAATGTTTTATTAAATTTGATAAATCAAAAATGAAAAATTTTATAATTATATTTTTAAGTACAGTTTTGTTATTTAATTTTAGTAGCTGTACTGACAACTGTGGCTTATCTTTCCAATCTAATAACGAAAGATATAAGCCAGCAGTTTATTTTGATACAGATAAAAATATTTATTTAAATGATTCAATAAAATACAAATTGATTTTTCCTGCAAACAATTATTATTTTGAAAGTAAAAGTACATTACCATTATTATTTAAAAATAACAAAATGGTTTTTGAAGTAACAAAACAAGGCATTGTAATAGATTCTATATTTATATTGTATAAAATAGAACCCAAATATGTAAAATCAACTGAATGCAGTTTAGAAAAATATGTTCCATTTGCAACAATTAATAATTGTTATTCAACAGGTCGTTTTTTTAATATTTCAAACTATTTAGCAGTTAATTAATATTTTATGAACTTTAAAACTCTTTTTTTAGTTATTTCATTTTTCTTTTTTAATATCAATATTTTTGCTCAAATACAAAACCCAACGTCAAAAAACAAGCATGCATTAGGTATAGGAATATTGCCATTAGCCGAAACTATATTTATTCCAAATGCTCTAATGCTTAAAGCAAATTATACTTACTTTTTAAAACCTAAATTAGCTTTGTTGTTAACTGGGTCATTTTTTAATAGGGGTAAAGAAAGTTATGATCAAATACTTGGGATTGGTTCAGTAGGTAAATTTAACATTATTGGAGGGCAACTTAAATTTGGATATAGAAAAATATATTTAAATGAAAATATAAAAAAAATTAAAATATATAATATTTTTGGAATTGAAGCTGCTTTTTCTCAATATCAAATTAATCATCAAGTTTTTTTAAATGGTCTTTATGATAATAATTATTTTGATAATAAAATTGATTTATACACTTTAAATATTGAATTACAATATGGAAAAGCAATAAAACTTACCGATAACTTAAACATAGCTTCATACGTATGTTTTGGAGTAATTAACAGAAACAAAGATGAACTTCCAATGAAGGGAATTCCTGGAATTAGTAAGTTTAATGAAGGATTAATTGAACCTTATTTAAATTTTACAATTGATTTGTTTTATAATTTAAAAAAGTAAATTATGAGTAAGTTTATATTGTTAATATTTTCAATGATTTGTTTACTCAGTAATCTATCTTCATTTAATCATCGTGGCGAATCGAAAAAACTTCCTAAAAATGCATTTAGTTTCAATTTATTCGCCCCTTTAAATTATTATTCTGAGTTTATTTACGAACGAAAAGTAGATACGTTAAAACAAGTAAGTTTAAATTTAGGGTTAATTGGTTTAGGAAATATGCCTTATGATGGGAACTTGGATGGTAATTATTTGTACAAAGCAAAAGGTGCGTTCTTAAAATTGGGCTTTAAAAAAATATTTAGCAATAGATTAAATGCATTTAAAGGATTTTATTATAATCCTGAAATTGGGTTTTCCATGTTCAACGAAGTTAGAACTTGGAATATAAACCTTCACACTATTAATGTTCAGGAAGTTAAATATGAAAATAATATTATTGTGCTTTCTGTTATATTTAAGCTTGGTTATCAATTAAATATTAAAAATAAAGTACTAGTTGATTTATATGGTGGAATTGGTGTTTGTGCCGATAATAGGGAAAGTCAAACCAATTTATATTTTTACTATAACTCTAAGGAAAATAATTTTATAGCAAGAAGGTATTTTGAAACGAATAGATTTGCCTCACAACTTGGATTGAAAATAGGTTATTTGTTTTAAAAAGAAAGGTCGGCTTTTGATAAAAATCCGAAATGAATAGGATTTAGCCTCCACAGGAGCCGCAACCTTCTAACGTCTTTAATAACAAGTTACTAAAAATCCCACTAGGGTAAAAAAGCCTGGTTTTGGCAAAGCGGTTCAGCTGTTTTAAAATTAGTATTATTTTTTTTCAAATATTACCGACCTTTCAATGGCAAATGTATGTTTTTTTTAATGATAAATTTAAAAACAAATGCGTTAAGGATAGAAGCGAAAATCCTTTTATTGGATGGGCATTTGGGCTGAATAAAAGATTGCAGCGAATAGCCTGACCTGCTGTTGGGCTTGGCAATGGAAAGCAGGGAACGGCCAAATATTTTTGCACAAAAAAAGCGGAACTTTTAAATTCCGCTTTTTAAAAAATTTAGTTTTTATTATTTAGGTAAGCTGGCCTTAAACGCCATGTATTGTGCATCGAAGGTTTGACCCACTTTGCTGCCATAACATTCCCAAACTTTGGTAATATCTTCTACTCTGGTTTCAGGATTAGGGTGTGTACTTAAAAAAGCGGGTGTGCCACCTGTTTGCCCTGCAGCTATTAGTTTTTCAAAGAAATATTTTGCGCCACGACCATCGTAACTTGTTCCATTTAAATACTTCACCGAAAATTTATCGGCCTCAGTTTCATCGGCTCTACTAAAAGATAAGCCAATTAGTTGTGTAGCAAGATTAGATAAAGCACCAGGATCGCCTCCTGCTAAAATGGTGGTTAAAGCACTTACACCATAATTTTTTAACATTTGATTTGCACTGTGACGCTTGTCGGCATGAGCAATTTCATGGCCCATAACACCTGCCAATTGTGTTTCATTATCTAAAAACTTAATTAAACCAGTGTATACATAAATATAGCCTCCAGGAGTACAAAATGCATTTAATACATCTTTATTAATAATTTTAACTCTCCAAGCAAAATCGTTTCTGTAATATGCTCCACCACTATCTAAAATATTTTTAGTAATTCTATTTATATGCCCGTAAGCTACTTTGTTGCTAGCCGAATCTAAAATAGGGTATTCAGTTGGATTTGCTTCAATTTCAGCTACCGAAGCCAAACCCATTTGTTTATCTTGTTCTAAACTTATTACTAAATTGGTAAATGTACTCGATGCATATTTGCCAGCACATTTGTCTTCAGTAACTCCTTCTTCTTTGCTACACGAAGCAAATACTACCAATATTGTTAAAACGGAAAGTGTTATTTTGTTCATATTTATAATATTAAAGCCCGCAAAATAATATTTTAATAAATACAAAATAAATTAAATATTTATTTCTTCGTTTTTCTATTGTTTTTACCTTGTAAAACAAATAAAATGAGAAGTAAAAAACGGTATATATTATAGGATATGAAATTTATGAATTTATTTTTAACATTATTTTTTTTATTAAAATCAGAAAGGAGTATTTTGTCGCAATCCTTTAAAATTAAATTATTAAAAATTGGTTTTAAAGATTCAATATAACTTTTGTCTAATATTTCTAAGTTACATTCTATACTTCCAAAATCGCTCAAATGGTTTAAATTATATGAACCTATGCAAAACCAATTAGAATCGATAATTGCCACTTTTGCATGCAACACACTTGGTTTCCATTCGTAAAGTTTAATTCCCGATTTTAGCATATCAATATAAAAATACTCAGAGGCATATTTGGCTATGCCAACATCAGAATTGGAAGCCAAAACTAATTGAATATTTACTCCTCTTTTTGCAGCATTTTTAAGCAATTTTTTTAATGTAAAAGAAGGAATAAAATAACTTGCAAATAGGGTTATTTCTTTTTCCGATTTTCTTATATGTTGTTTATATTTATGGGTAATACCAAATTTAAATTTTACCCAATTATTTTGTAAAACCCTTGCTTGTATTGTTTTTTTTTCAGTATGTACATCAAGTTTTATTTTTATTTTAGGATAATTACTTACAGTTCTTAAAGTTTGAAAACAAAGTTGTAATAAATCATGAACAATTTTGCCCTTGACAAATATTGCAAAATCAATCCAAGGTGTTTGGGGTGAATAGCCGCTGTAATTATTAGAAATATTTATTCCTCCAACCAATGCAAATTGATTATCAATACATATAATTTTATGGTGCAAGCGCATGCCCATATGTAAAATATTTCCAAACTTAATGGGAGAGTAAAAGTAAAGTTCAATTCCAGCTTTTGTAAAAGTTTCTTGCCAGTTTTTATTAAATTTTTTACTTCCATAAGCATCTAAAACTACATATATTTTTACACCTCTTTTTGCTGCATCTATTAGTAAATCTTTAATGATTATTCCAGTGGTATCAGGTTCAAAAATATATATTTGAATATGAATTTCAGAAACTGCATTTTTAATTAAATCCGATAGTTTTTCGAAAAAAGAATTGCCACTTTGCAGTAATTCTAATTGGTTATTGTAACGAAATGGATAAATGCCTAAACTTTTGCGCCACATAATGGTTACTAATTTATAAAAATTTTTGATTAATGCAATAATAAAATGTGTATTTTTGTATTTAATATGTTAAAATCAGTAGCACTCAAATTAAACGCCCCAGTGTTTGAAGAAACCAATAAAATTGTTTTGAAACTAAACACAAACAGATATATAAATGAAGCTGTAGAATTATATAATCAATACAATAAGAAAAAGCTTTTGAAAAAGCAATTGTCTTATGAGTCAAGTATTACTAAGGTTGACTCAATGGAAAGATTAGCAGATTTTGAAATGATGATTGATGGAAATTAAACAATTCGATATTTGGCTTGTTGATTTAAAAACAAGTATGGGAGCTGAGCCAAGCAAAACAAGACCTGTTGTTGTAATTCAAACTAATTTGCTCAATGATGTTCATTTCTCTACTTTGATATGCCATATTACAACAAATGTTAAATTAGAAATTGAATTGTTGAGAGTGCATTTAAATAACAATCAATTAGATAAAGCAAGTGATATTTTAGTTGATCAAATTAGTGTAATAGACAACAAAAGATTTTTGAAGAAGCTAAGTAAATTAACCAAAGAACAGCAAGAAAAGCTAAAAATTAATTTGAAAACGGTAATGGATTTATAATCACTTTTCTTTAAAATTATGCCTAACATTTCGCAAGGATGCTTACCAAAACCAATGCCATTGTAATTAAAACAATAAATTATAGCGAAAACAGCGTAATTTTAAAATGTTTTACCGATCAATATGGCCTTCAATCGTATTTAATCAATGGGGTTAAAAATCGAAAAGGAGCAATAAAACCATCGCATTTATTGGTGTTAAACTTATTGGAATTAGAAGTTTACCATCAATTAAATAAAAACTTACAAAGAATTAAAGAATTAAAATGCCAGCCTGTTTTAAATAATTTGCATTTTAATTTAGTAAAAAGTAGTATTGGTATTTTTATTGGTGAATTGCTACATAAAACTATTCAAGCCGAAAATCAAACGGATAAAAACATGTTCGATTTTTTATTTACTTTCATACAGTTTTTAGATTTAACAAATCAGAACAATGCTAATTTCCCTGTTTATTTTATGATTCAGTTAAGCCAATATTTGGGTTTTAATCCTAAATTGAATTATAGTACTGAAAACAATTGTTTCGATTTAATAGAAGGTGAATTTAAACCCAATCAATATGGCGATATAAATGTTATTGAACCGGCTTTAGCAAATTATTGGTTTCAGTTATGTAATATTGGTATTGATTCATTTAGCACTATAGAAATGAATAAAATGGAACGCAATGAGCTTTTAAACCATGCCTTGTTTTACTTTAAAACCCATATTGATGGATTTAATGAACTTAAATCGCATAAGGTGTTAATGGAAGTGTTAAACTAATAAAATAATCCAAACATCCATAACGGAATTTTATTTCCCATTCCTAATTCTACCCCATCTATTGCCAAATAGGCATCTTTTAAATCTTTAACTTGGTTAAAAGTTTTGTTTTTTCCTCCCACTTCAAAAGTATATTTATTGTTTACTAAAAAATCGCCAATGGGAGTGTGGCGCACCACATTTTTTGTTGCCAATTGATTAAAGAAAAACACTTCTCTAACCGCACCAATTTCCTTAGGTTCGCCTGCCAAAGCATGCATTAGATTGGTGTTGTTTAAATAAATTTTTTCGGGTTTAGTTAAAATGCTTTCGCTGCCTTTATCGGTTTTAAGTAGGTTAACTAATTTAGTGGTATGTAAGTAATTTAAAAACAATAAAAGTGTGTTTCTCGAAATTTCCAGTTGTGCTGCAAGCTTAGTAATATCGGGTTTGTAAGGACCAGAAGTAGCCAAGAAATGCAATAACTTTTTCAGCTTAAACACATTTTTATATTCCATGTTAAACACGGCAGGTAAATCAGTTTCCAAAATCAAATTCACTGTGTTTGCTAATTTGTGAGAGTAACTGCTTGTCCCTTCTATAAAAAATGGATAAACTCCATGTTCTAAATAGCGTTTAAAAGCAGGAATAATTTTTATTTTATCAGTAATTCCCATGGCAATTTCAATGTGATTTTTCAATAAATCATCCATTGAAATGGGTGAAAAAGAAAGCCCTTCGCCTAATACCAAATATTCTCTAAACGACAATGCTTCTAGGTCGTAAACCACCACTCTTCGGCTTAAGTCAGCGCTGCCTTTGTATATTTCTAAAACCGAAGAACTTGTAAATATTATTTTTAAATCAGTGTGGTTATCGTAAATGCTTTTTAACTCCGGACTCCAAGTGGGATATTTATGTACTTCATCTAAAAACAAATGTGTTCCACCATTTGCTACAAAATCATCTACAAAATCAATCAAGCGGTTATTGGTAAAATACACATCATCGAGCGAAACATAAATTACGCAATCGTTTATAGGTAAATTTGCTTTTATGTATTGATGCAATAAGGTAGTTTTACCACAACCTCTTGCACCTTTTATGGCTATAAACCGGTCGTTCCAGTTAATTTCATTTAATAATGGTCTTGTAAAATCAAGCTTAGTTTTTTTTATGCGCAGCAAGAAATTATTGAACATTCGTTTAATTTCAAGCTCGTCTGTTTTATAAGTTCCCATTTTTTGTATTTATTATGCAACAAATATATACATTTTTGTTAAATATAAAATCTTTTATTTATATATTTTGTTAAATATATAAAACGTTTTTGTGCTTTTATATATATAAAATAATAAAATATTTGAAATAATGGAAAAATATTTTTTTTTAAATTAAATCAACCTGCTTCCGTTTGGAGTTGGTTTTTCAACAGTGGAAATAATAATATTCCCATCAGCATCGGCAAAGCCTGTAAGGAGGAATTCGCTGGTGAAATTAGCAATTTGTTTGGGTTCAAAATTCAACACAGCCAAAATTTGTTTGCCTAATAAATCTTGCTTTGAATAATGAAAAGTTACTTGGGCTGATGTTTTTTTAGTTCCAATCTCTTCGCCAAAATCAACCCAAATTTTATAGGCTGGTTTTTTAGCTTCTAGGAAATCTTCCACTTTTATAATAGTGCCAACATACATGGCAACTTTTTCAAAATCAGCCCAAGTAATGGTTTTCATTAGTTAATAATTATAAGAAAATACAATGTCAATTAGAAATTGGAGTTTTCTTGCAGACATTAGTTTATAAATTCAAAACCAGTGTAAGGAACTAAAGCCTTTGGTATTTTAATTCCTTCCGGAGTTTGGTGGTTTTCTAATAAAGTAGCAACTATGCGTGGCAACGCCAATGCACTTCCGTTTAAGGTATGAACCAATTGGTTTTTTCCATCTGTTCCTTTAAAACGGCACTTTAAGCGATTAGCCTGAAAGGTTTCAAAGTTAGAAACACTACTTACTTCTAACCACCTGTCTTGTGCTACGCAAAAAGTTTCAAAATCGTAAGTTATAGCCGATGCAAAACTCATGTCGCCACCACATAAACATAGGATTCTATAAGGTAATTCTAATTTTTCTAAAAGACCTTGAACATGCATTACCATTTCGTCAAGCAATGCAGCCGATTGGCTTGGACTTGCTATTTGAACAATCTCTACTTTATCAAATTGGTGCAAACGATTTAAACCACGCACATGCGCGCCATAACTGCCTGCTTCACGTCTGAAGCAAGGTGTATAACCTACATTTTTTATTGGTAATTCTTCTTCTTTTAAAATTACATCGCGGTATAAATTAGTAATAGGAACTTCAGCAGTAGGAATTAAGTACAAATCATCCACTGTTACATGATACATTTGACCTTCTTTATCGGGTAATTGACCTGTTCCAAAACCGCTATCAGCATTAATCATTAACGGAGGCATTATTTCATGGTATCCTGCTTTGGTGGCTTCATCTAAAAAGAAATTGATTAAAGCACGTTGCAACCTTGCTCCTTTTCCTTTGTAAACCGGAAAACCTGCACCAGTAATTTTATTTCCTAATTCAAAATCTATGATATCGTATTTGGCAGCTAATTCCCAATGTGGCATTGCACTTTCGTGCAAAACAGGAATTGTACCTTTAGAAAATACATTTACATTTTCTTCGGGAGTTCTACCTTCTGGAACTGTGCTATTTGGCAAGTTAGGAAATGTAACCAAAATATTAAAAATTTCTTCTTCTAATTGCTTTAAGCGTTCCTCTAATTGTTTTGAGTTTTCTTTTATTTCCGAGGTGCGGGCTTTAATGGCTTCTGCTTCTTCTTTATTGCCAGCTTTCATTAACTCGCCAATTTTTTTTGCTAATTGGTTTGCTTCAGCTGCATTGGTTTCTGTGGCAACTTGAGCTTTGCGTTTTTCTTCATCTAACTGCAATAATTCATCAACTGCGCTTATGCTTTTAAAATGTTTTTTGGCTAAACCAGCCTTTACTACTTCTGCGTTTTCACGAATAAAATTAATCTGTAACATGTATTTTTTCTCTTGGTGGCAAATATGCTTTTTAAAATTGAGAATTGGAAATTATTAAGTTGACAAGTTGATTGGTTAGTAAAAAGAGTGGAAGATTATGGAGATTATTAAATTAAAATTTGATAATATATTTGGACATTAATGCGTTTATTTGAGGTAATAAATATTTTGAAATGAGGTACATTTATTTTTTTATTTTAGTTTGTGATGCGTGCACAAATTCCGACACAAAATTAAACAATGAAACAAATGATAGTTTAAGTATAAAAATTCTCTCTGCAAACGTTGAAAAGATAGTAGATACTAATTTTACTGATAAGAATGGACTTAAACAAGGTTTATGGATAACAAAGGATACTATTTATAATTTTACAAAAGTAAGAACATATAAAAATGATACATTAGAAGGTATTGCAAAAAATTATGAAGAGAGGCCAAAACACATACTTTTAGGAATATCATTTTACTCAAAAAATAAGTTAAAATGGTCTATAATGCCAAACTATTTTGAAAAAACAACAAATAAGTTCACTCATGTTTTTGCATTAAAAGGAATAGTAATTCATGAAGATAGTATTTATGTTAAAATTCCACACGAAAATGGTAGAATTTGGATTGAAGGTTCTTATATTCACTTAGGCAATAATTGTATCGATTTACCTACTGGAGAACTCAAAAGCTATTATAAAAATGGACAGCTTAAAACAATTGAGAATTGGAAAGTAAGAAAAAAAATTGACGAATATGGAAGAGTCGTTGGAACCTCCAATTTAAATGGTAAATATATCATGTATGATTCAACGGGAAATATATTATTAGATACTGTTTTTAAAATGGCACATTGGATTATAGAACTTAAAGACTGAATTTACAGAATAAATTTCTGACTTATAAATCAATCCAATAAAAAAATCCGTTACAAACTGCAACGGATTTTTTAAATATATTAAAAAATAACCTTGTAATCTTTTAATTATCCCAACTTTGTAATTAGTTACATATGCAACGCTCTATTTTCAGTAGCTGCCAAACAAGCTTCTTTCACTGCTTCGGCATAAGTTGGATGTGCATGACTCATTCTTGAAATGTCTTCGGCAGTAGCTCTAAATTCCATAGCTACTACAGCTTCTGCAATTAAATCAGCCACACGTGGTCCAATCATATGCATACCCAAAATTTCATCCGTTTCCACATCTGCCAATACTTTAACCAATCCATCAATATCCATACTTGCTCTGGCACGGCCTAAAGCACGCATTGGGAAACTTCCCATTTTATATTTAGTTCCTGCTTTTTTCAATTCTTCTTCGGTAGCGCCTACACCAGCCACTTCGGGCCAAGTATAAACCACACCCGGAATTAAGTTATAGTTGATATGTGGTTTTTGTCCTGCAATGGTTTCAGCCACAAACACACCTTCTTCTTCTGCTTTATGTGCAAGCATGGCACCTTTTACCACATCGCCAATGGCGTAAATTCCTTTGACAGCAGTTTCTAAATGCGCATCAGTTTCTATACGTCCGCGTTCATCGGTTTTCAAACCAATGTTTTCTAATCCTAAACCTTCTGTATAAGCTTTACGGCCTACTGAAACCAAGCAATAATCGCCAGTAAATGTTACTTCTTCGCCTTTTTCGTTATCGGCTATAATGGTTACTTCTTTGCCTTTAGCTTTAGCAGATTTTACTTTATGGCTAAAGAAAAACTCGAAACCTAATTTGCGTAAACTACGTTGTAATTCTTTTCCAAGAGTGCCATCCATGGTTGGAATAATGGTATTAGTATATTCAATAACAGAAACCTTAGCACCCAAACGTGCGTAAACTGAACCTAATTCTAATCCAATAACGCCACCACCAATAATTACTAAATGTTTTGGCACTTCGGTCATATTTAAAGCTTCGGTACTAGTAATAATACGTTTTTTATCAATTTCTAAACCTGGTAAACTTGCAGGTTTTGAACCGGTAGCTATAATTACTTTATCAGTATCAATTACTTGTTCAGTTTCGCCAGTAATTTTTATTTGATTTTTGGTTACAAATGAGCCAATGCCTTTGTATACATCAATTTTATTTTTTTTCATTAAAAAATCAATGCCATCACAAGTAACTTTTACCACACCACTTTTGCGCTCAATCATTTGTTTTAAATTTACTTTTACATCTTTTACATCAATTCCATGAGTAGCAAAAGTATGGGTAGCATTATGGTAATGTTCGCTTGAGTCTAATAACGCTTTTGATGGAATACAACCAACATTTAAACAAGTTCCACCAAGGGTACTGTATTTTTCAATAATGGCAGTTTTAAAACCTAATTGCGCACAACGAATAGCAGCAACATATCCCCCAGGTCCAGATCCAACAATGGTTATATCGTATTTCATAAAGTTATTTATTTTGTAAAATTTATGCTAGCAAAATTAAACTTATTCATGAAGCTTACTAATGATGTTTATTAGAAAAATAGGAGGGAATGCAGAATGACAAAAATGCGAAATGTGTAGCGGGAATTTTAAAAATGCGGACTTCGGAGTGACAAAAATTTGAAGTAAGTATTTGGAATTAAAGAATAAGCAATTTTAGCTAGCAGCTAGCAGCTAGCAGCCAGCTGCCAGCTGCTGTTCATTAGTTTCTAAGAAAGTTTTGTTCAAAGCGCCTAAAAAAGTTTCAGGTTCTTGTGCGCCAGAAATGGCATATTTATTTCCTAAAACAAAAAATGGTACACCTTTAACTCCTACTTGTTGTGCATGGTAAATGTCTTCGTTTACTTCATTTGCGTATAAATTACTGATCAATGTTTCTGTAATTTCTGTTTCGTTCAAACCTATATTTATGCCAATATTGCTTAGTACTTCGTGGTCAGCAGTGTTTTTTCCATCTATAAAATAAGCTTTTAGCAATTGTTCTTTACATTCATTTTGTAAATTATGTTTTTATGCTAAATGCAATAACCGATGTGCATCGAACGAATTGGCAACAACCGCTTTTTCAAAGTTAAAGTCTAAATCTTGTTCTTTAGCAATATTGCTTACATGCTCAGTAGTTTGTTTGGTGTAATCCATTGTCCAACCTTTGCTTTGTGCCAAATGTTCAAGTGTGTTTTTGGTTGGGTCGGTTACCAAATTAGGATTTAATTGAAAACTTTTCCATTCAACAATCACTTTATCTTTGTGTTCAAATTGTGCTAACGCTTTTTCGAATTTACGCTTGCCTATATAACAAAACGGACACATTACATCACTCCAAATTTCTACTTTCATATTTTATTTTTTTTGCATAAAAAAACGCCTTATTCAGACGTTTTTTTTATTTACAATATTTATTTTTGGTTTTAATTAACAACCAATCGCATTACTTTTTTGTTTTCATTAATTAAAATATTTACAAAATAAACGCCAGCTTTTAACGAAGATACATCGATATTTAACAGTTCTTTTTTGGCTAAAAATTTATTTAAAACCATCTGACTTTTACCCATTACATCTATTATTTCAATTTTCGAATCGTTGTTATTCAATAAATCGAATTGCAAATTAACCAATTTATTAGATGGGTTAGGATACAACGATACTGTTCCAAAAGCATCAAATTGCTCAGCTACACCAATAGTTGATTTTACATTTACATTTAAATTCATAATAGCACCTTTACAATTTGATGTATTTGTTTCTCTAACCTTTATTGAAGCATTAGCATTTGCAGCACCCCATTTTACAGTTGCAGTATTTGTGGTTGAACCAGCAATTACAGCACCACCACCATAAGCAATCCAAATATAACTTGAACCTGCAGAACCTGTAACAGAATAGTCTGTAGTTTCATTATTTTTCACTTCATTTAAACCTGAAATGTCGGAAGTATTTGGAGATTCATTTACATTAATGGTATAATTTGTTGGCAACGATGAACAACCTCCTTTTAAAATAACCGCACTGTATTTTCCGCTCATTGATGGATTTACGTTTCGTAAAGTTGGGCTTTGCATGGTGGAGTTAAAACCAGCCGGGCCAGTCCATTCATATAAAGCACCTGAAGTAAACGAAGCAAATAATTGAATACTATCGCCAGCACAAGCAATACCAGAAACTGGATTACTACTTAAAGATGGACCCGTTGGAACAGTATTAACTTCAACCAAAGTATTTGATGGATTTGAAACGCATGAAGAAGAAATAGCTATTACATTATAATTGCCAGCCATTGCAGTGGTTACATTTGATAAAGTAGGATTTTGTAAACTTGAAGTAAAGTTATTTGGACCACTCCAACTAAATGTAGCACCTTGAATATTTGATGCGGTTAAAGTAATATTATCACCAATACATTTTGGTCCGTTATTGCTAGTATTTGGAGCAGCTGGAGTAGGGTTAACAACAACATTGGTATTGGTTGGTAATGATGAGCAGCCATTAACAATTGCGGTGACTATATATGTTCCATTTCCATTTGTTAAAATGTCTCTAATTGTTGGGTTTTGAAAAGTGGATGAAAAGTTAGGACCTGTCCATTTGTAACTTGCACCTGAAACATTTCCTGCACTTAATACCAGTGTTGCTCCTTCGCACAAAGGGGAATTACTCGATGCAGTGGGCGCAGTAGGTATGCTTTTTATTCCTACAAAAACCGAAGAAGATGGAGAAGTACAACCAGAATCGATAACTGTTAAAGAATATGTTCCTCCGTTTAAAATATTAGAATTTACAATAAATGGATTTTTATTTGATGTACTAAAACTGTTAGGGCCTGTCCAATTATAAATAGCACTCGAGCCAACAGTATTTGAGTTTCCAAAAAGCTTTAATGTATCGCCCAAACAAACTGAACCACCGCTGGTTGCTGAAGGTGCAAAAGGAATATTATTAACTACAACTTGTGTGTTTGATGTAGCAGAAGTACCACAACCTGTAACGGTTACATATACATTGTATTGTCCTTCTTTTGCATTGGTAGCATTGGTTATAATTGGGTTTTGACTATTTGAAGAAAAGCCATTTGGTCCGCTCCAATTGTATTCAGCACCTACAATATTTGAAGCTGTTAAGTTAATTGACTGCCCTTCGCAAACTGGACCATTATTGCCAACAATTGGCGAACCTGGTAAACTATTTATAACTAAATTTACGTTACCCGAATTAGATGTACCACATCCAGATGTAGTAGCTGTTACACTATAAATTCCTGCATTTAATAATACCACTCCATTTATAAAAGGATTTTGAAGTGTTGATGTAAATGAATTAGGACCTGTCCATGAATATGTAGCATTTAAAATACTTGAAGCCGATAACTGTAAATTTTGACCTGGACAAAGCGGGCCATTTGTTGTAGCAATAGGAGTTGGCGTTAATGTTGTTATAACCACATTTATAGTTGATGCCAACGAAGGACAACCGTTTACAGTTGCAATTACACTATAGTTTCCTCCATCTAAAGTAGTTAAACTACTTCTAATTGGATTTTGAGAAGTGGATGAAAAACTATTTGGTCCACTCCAACTGTAAGAAGCACCCGCAATGCTAGTAGCTGACAAACTTAATGTTTGGCCAGTACATAAAGGGCCATTACTTGATGCAGTAGGTGAAGCAGGAACATTATTGACTAAAACAGTAACTGATCCTGGCAATGAATTGCAATTATTTGCAGAAATAACAACCGAATAAGTGCCAGCAAATGAATTTAAAACAGATGCCCTAGATGGATTTTGTTGAGTGGATGAAAAGCCATTAGGCCCACTCCAATTATAGTTTCCACCACTATAAGCTGTTGATGTTAAGTTTAAATTATCACCAACACACAAAGGTGAATTTCCGGTAACTGTTGGAGTTGTAGGAACTCTATTTATAATTCCATCAACTACAAAAGGGCCTAAAGTACCACAACCAGATAACGTAACTGTTACCTGATATATTCCTGAATCTGCTATAGTAGTTGAGTTTTTAAAAGGACTTTGTGCTGATGATGAAAAACTATTTGGGCCAGACCATGAATAAACTGCTCCTGTAATGGCAGTTACTGATAAATTTAAAGTTTGACCTTCACAACGTGGACTATTACTTGTAGCCACTGGTGTTGAGATAATGGTAACTGTTGTATTTGCAACTGCTGAAGAACATTGGCCAATTATTGCCACCACTGAATAAGTTCCAACTTGAGTTAAACTGGCATTTGTTATAACTGGATTTTGCTGTGTGGATGTAAATCCATTTGGACCTGTCCAATAATAGGTTGCACCTAAAATTGTATCAGCTCTTAAAAGCAAAGTTGCACCACTACAAAGTGGGCTATTATTATAAGCAGTTGGAGCAGCAGGAGATGCTGGCAATGTTTGTGTTATTTGGTCGGCACATCCAACTCTCCATCCGTATAGTGTATCTTTTAATTTTACTGTATACGGAATTCGGTACGAATAACTTCTTGATCCATTTACTGTATACCATGTTCCTGAAGTATCGCCATAATCCCACATACAACTTAATTGAGGTATATTTTGAAATGCCCTTATATTGTAAAACGGATTAAATAAAATACTAGAAGAAGTATTTGTAAAATTAATAGTATTTGATCCAGTGTTACATGCAGAACGAGTAAAATTTGCAGTTAAAGCATACGATACATAAGGTTGAAAAATAAAGTCTGCATTAAATGTTGGACCTCCAACATTAATTCCATAACTTCTTATATATGTTGTACCAATTCTAACAGAACTTAACCATTCGCTTCTGCCATTTGGTGGAGTTGCTGTCCAATTATTTGCTATTACTGAAACATTAATAGAACTAGAAGTTTCAAGTGTTAAAACATATGGGGCATTGGTAATAACTGCTGAACTAAAAACAGCTGACTTTCTGAAAGCAGAAAGTACTCCACCTCCAAAAGTAGAATCAATATTTACAACTACTGATGCTAAAGGCAAACCGGTTGGCATTGAATCGGTTCCTGCAGCATACATTCGGCAAGTTAACGCAACAACTGAGCTTGAATTATTACTTACCCAAGCATAAAAATCGAAGCCAGAAACGGTAACAGAACCTGGTGCAGGATACCATTGTGCAAATGCGTTACCGCTTGTACTTGCATTGAGTGAAATGGCATTAAATGCAGTTGTTTTATTAAAAGTGTAGTACAAAGTATCAACTCCACAACTTGATGTTTTGCCTAAACTTTTTGCATTTTTAAAGGTTATGCTAGGGGTAGTTATATTATTTATTATACTTACCGAAGTTGACTGAATTGACTGTGCTTTTAATTGAAAAGTAATAAAAAATGAAACACAACAAAGAAATAGTGATTTTAAAGTAAATTTTTTTGACATAATCGAATTTTTATTTATTCGAATATACTTTTAAAAATAATATTGTCAAGTAAAATTATAAATTTCAAAATGTTACAAAAACAATTATTAATTAAATTTAACTTTTAGGGTTCGGGTATTTAAGTTATTTGGATTTATTTCTTTTATTGAACAAACATCTCCAACTGAATTATATTCAATAAAATAATTGGTTAAGCCACTTTCTTTTATTTGTTTCAAATGGTTTAAACTATCATAAAAATAAGTAGCACTATATCTTTTATATGGGCTTGAAATGTTAAAAGCAATTATATTACCAGCTTTATTGTATCTATAACTATAATTTGTGCAATATTTTGATTCTTTTACCTGTTCTTTTAATTCAAAAACACTATCCACACCTATTTTAGTTACATTACTTTTTGGAAAATAATATGGAAATTTTAAGTAGGTACTTAAATAGCTTAAATCAATAGATGGTTTTGCTGAATCTCCTTTTGAATTCCAACTTGATTGATAAATTATAGACCCACTTTTAGCTTGGTTAAAAGTATCGTGCATATAAAATGTAGCACATTGAGTACATTTTTCATTAAAATCTGTTTCATTATTTTTGGGCAAACATGCACTTAAGATAAAAGAAAATATACCAAAAACTAAAATGCTTTTATACATGCACTAATTTATTTTTTTGCTTTTTGTAAATACATTTTTTCGCGTTGTTCTTTAATTTCAACATTGCTAATGTACTCATCGTAAGTCATGCGTTTATCAATGGCTCCTGATGGGGTAATTTCAATTACACGGTTAGCAATGGTTTGCACAAACTCATGGTCATGACTGGTAAAAATGGCATTGTGTTTCCAATCCATCAAAGCATTATTAAAAGCAGTAATCGACTCCAAATCTAAGTGATTGGTTGGCTCATCTAACACCAAACAATTGGCATTGGTTAACATCATACGCGAAACCATACAACGTACTTTTTCGCCTCCACTTAACACATTCGATTTTTTGAAAACCTCTTCGCCACTGAACAACATTTTTCCTAAAAATCCGCGGATATAAGTTTCGTCTTTTTCTTCTGAATATTGGCGTAACCAATCAATTAAGTTATAGTCTGCACTGAAATAACTGCTGTTATCGTTTGGTAAATAAGAAGTTGTAATGGTTTGTCCCCAAACAAACTCCCCGCTATCGGCTGTATTATTGCCCATAATAATTTCGAAAAAATTAGAAATAGCCATTGGGTTTTTCGATAAAATTACCACTTTATCGCCTTTATCTAAATTAAACGAAATGTTTTTAAACAACATTTCGCCTTCGTTATTCTTTTTACTTAAATTTTCAATGCGTAAAATTTGATCGCCACAATCTCTATCAGGTCTAAAAATAATTCCAGGATACTTGCGGGTAGAAGGTTGAATTTCGTCAACCACCAATTTTTCCAATAATTTTTTACGGCTAGTAGCTTGGCGACTTTTAGAAGCATTGGCACTAAAACGTTCGATAAACTCTTGCAATTCCTTGCGTTTATCTTCCATTTTTTTGTTTTGGTCGCCTTTTTGGCGCAATGCCAATTGGCTACTTTGGTACCAAAACGAGTAGTTACCTGTGTAAAGCGAAACTTTAGCAAAATCGATATCGGCAATATGTGTACATACCGAATCTAAAAAATGTCTATCGTGGCTTACCACAATTACTGTATTTTGAAAATCGGCCAAGAAATTTTCTAACCAAATAACTGTTTCCACATCCAAATCATTGGTAGGCTCATCTAATAACAAAATATCAGGATTACCAAATAATGCTTGGGCTAAAAGCACACGCACTTTTTCTTTACCATTTAATTCTTTAATTAATTTGGTATGTAATGCATCTGCAATGCCTAAATCGTTTAACAAACTAGCTGCATCGCTTTCAGCATTCCAACCTTCCATATCGGCAAACTGACCTTCTAATTCGGCTGCACGTAAACCATCAGCATCGCTAAAATCGGGTTTAGCGTAAATGGCATCTTTTTCTTCCATTATTTGCCACAACTTCTTATTACCCATAATTACAGTTTGCAAAACAGGGAACTCATCAAACTCGTAATGATTTTGACTTAATACACTCATTCGCTCGCCTGGAGTAATTGATACATGGCCAGTACTTGGGTCTATTTCGCCAGAGAGTATTTTTAATAAAGTAGATTTTCCAGCACCATTTGCACCAATTACCCCATAACAATTACCTGGAGCAAACTTTACATTTACATCCTCAAACAACACACGCTTGCCATATCGCAAGCTTAAATTAGCTACTGAAATCATTTATTATTTACTTTTTTAAAGGGGGCAAATGTAGGTGTAAATTTTTGATTTTTGATGTGGGAATTTTGAATGTCAGTTGATAGTTTATGGACAATAGACCATAGAAGCGGATATTTGTGATTTATATAACTGAAGCAACTGGCTTCAGGCTGCTGCCAATAAGAAATTTAGCAATATGCAATTCAACAATCTAGCAATTCAACAATTTAACCATCCAACAATTTAACCATCCAACAATTTAACCATCCAACAATTTAACAATACAACCAATCAACTTAATCAACCATTCAATATCCAAAATTCAAAATTCCGCATTACTTTCGCGGCAATGAAATATTTTATTGTGGCAGGCGAAGCAAGTGGCGATTTGCATGGTGCCAATTTAATAAAAGCCATTAAACAAAAGGATGCTCAAGCTGAATTTCAGTTTTGGGGTGGCGATTTAATGCAGGCACAAGCCCATGGTTTACTCATGCATTATAACCAAACAGCTATCATGGGTTTTCTGGAAGTATTGCTTAAAATAAGAACCATTTTAGGCTTTTTAACTTTATGCAAAAAACAAATTACTGCCTTTAAACCCGATGTAGTTATTTTAATTGATTACCCTGGCTTTAACCTTAGAATAGCTGAATTTGCCAAGCAACAAAATATTAAAACTGTATATTACATAGCTCCTAAAGTGTGGGCGTGGAAAGAAAACAGGGCTAAAAAATTAGAAAAATTTGTAGATGAATTATTGCTCATTTTTCCTTTTGAAGTATCGTATTTTAAAAAATGGAATGTAAATGCAACTTATATTGGCAATCCATTGTTAGATGAAATCAACGCTTTTATACCCGACCCCGATTTTAAAACTAAAAATAATTTATCGCCACAAAAACCAATTATAGCTTTATTGCCAGGTAGCCGCAAACAAGAAATTAGCTCTACTCTACCCAATATGATGTTGCTTGCCAATAAATATAAATATTACGAATTTGTAATTTGCGGAGCGCCATCTATTAAGCCTGAGTTTTACCAAACTTATATTGGACCAAACACCAAAATTATTTACAATAAAACTTACGAAGTGTTGCATTTAGCCATGGCTGCCATAGTTTGTAGCGGAACGGCTACGTTAGAAGCAGCTTTATTTAAAGTACCTCAAGTGTGTGCTTATGTGGCTAATCAAATTTCTTATGTTATAGCCAAACAGTTTGTAAAAATAAAATACATATCGTTGGTTAATTTAAATTTGGATAAACCGGCTATCACCGAATTGATTCAACACGATTATACTTTAGAAAAACTGAAGCAAGAGTTTGAAGCAGTGTTGCCAAACGGCAATAAACACGAGGCTTTGATGCAAGATTATGCAACTTTAGCAACAGCACTTAACAAGCAAGGAGCAAGCAATAATGCAGCTCAAATTATTACTGATTTAATTAAAAAATGAGAATTATATTTTTAGGAACTCCCGATTTTTCAGTTCCATCACTAGATGCAATAGTAAAAGCTGGGCATGAAGTGGTTGCAGTTGTTACCATGCCCGACAAACCTGCAGGACGAGGAATGCAATTGCAACAAAGTGCTGTGAAAAAATATGCTATAGAAAATAACATAAAAGTTTTACAACCTGTTAAGTTAAAAGACCCTGAATTTATAGCCGAATTACAATCATTGAATGCCGATTTGCAAGTGGTGATTGCTTTTAGAATGTTACCTCAAATAGTTTGGCAAATGCCTAAGTTTGGTACTTTAAATTTACACGCTTCTTTACTTCCCGATTACCGTGGTGCCGCACCAATTAATTGGGCAATTATCAATGGTGAAAATAAAACAGGAGTGAGTACTTTTTTCTTAAAACATGAAATTGATACAGGCGATGTTTTACTAACGAAAGAAGTAGAAATTACACCAACGATGAATGCAGGCGAATTGCACGATTTATTAATGAATATAGGAGCTGAAACGGTTTTGAAATCGTTAGAGTTGATTGAAAATGGAAACACCAAAGGCGCACCTCAAGGCAACGATAATAACAAAATGGCACCTAAAATTTTTAAGGAAAACTGTTTAATAAATTGGGACAATACAGCCGAAAATATTTATAATTTAATAAGGGGATTGAGTCCTTATCCTTCAGCATTTACTCATTTTGACAATAAAATTTTAAAAGTATTTGAAGCAAATGTAGAATTGATTAATCATAATGAACCAATTGGGAAATTTATAAGCGACAATAAAACTTATTTAAAAGTAGCTTGCCAAAATGGTTTTATTCATTTAATGCAAATTCAAATAGAAGGAAAAAAACGCATGAAAGTGGATGAGTTTTTAAGAGGAAATAAGATTTAATTTGTGATTTATAATTTAAAGGTATAATAGCAAAAAATAGTTGGTAAAATCGGCTGAAAGCCATTACCAGAAAGGGATTCCGATAAGCATATTGAAAACGTTTTCAATATGCTTTTTTTTGTTGATGAAAAACTCAAAAAAAAGT
>Ga0247844_1000600_pt1 | contig 75285 bp, 94 predicted proteins | sample LaCtaG_FD_192421 | JGI IMG/M metagenome (GOLD analysis project Ga0247844, IMG submission 192421) | Freshwater microbial communities from meromictic Lake La Cruz, Castile-La Mancha, Spain - LaCruzMarch201714.5m_1 | ecosystem: Environmental > Aquatic > Freshwater > Lake | place: Spain: Castile-La... | reverse complement strand
GCATGTGGAAGGGATGCATGAGCACGTTGTGCTCGGCCTGGAGCACCAGCATGAAGTTGAAGGTGCCGGAGATGCCCAGGGGCATGGGGTCGGAGAAGGAACCCTGGCCGATGGCGTACACCAGCAGCACGGCGGTGGCGGCAGCCACCGGAGCGGAATAGGCCACGGCGATCCAGGGACGCATCCCTAGCCGGTAGCTGAGTTCCCATTCACGGCCCATCCAGCAGAAGATGCCGATGAGGAAGTGGAAGATGATCAGCTGGTAGGGGCCGCCGTTGTAGAGCCATTCATCGAGGCTGGAGGCGGCCCAGATCGGGTAGAAGTGCAGGCCGATGGCGTTGGAGCTGGGCACCACCGCGGCGGTGATGATGTTGTTGCCGTAGAGGAGGCCGCCGGAGACGGGTTCGCGGATGCCGTCGATGTCGACGGGCGGGGCGCCAATGAAGGCGATCACGAAACAGCAGGTGGCCACCAGCAGGGTGGGGATCATCAGCACGCCGAACCAGCCCACGTAGAGGCGGTTGTCGGTGCTGGTCACCCAGTCCTTGAAGCTGTTCCATGGGTTGCCCCAGGAACGCTTGAGGATGGTTGTCGTCATGGCGAGGAATGAAGACGGGACTGGGGAGAGCTGCGAAGGCGAGGGCGGCCCATCGTGGTGGATGGACAGCCGAGCACCCGCTCTTCCCAATAAAACAGTAGCGTTGAAGCCTTCTATGACGCGAGAGACGTTATGAGCATTCTTTCTCAAGGGGCTGGTGCGGGTTTCCGCCCAGCTGCGCACCGGCTGCATCGACCCAACTGGCGGCCCGTCTTCGCCGCTGTTCTGCTTGCCCTGACCCTGATGCTTCTACCGCTCCAGGCCCAGGCAGCAGCCGATCCACAACGCTGGACCCTCACGGATTCCTCAGGTCGTTCCTGGGGCCTGACCCTGTTCGAGCAACCTGATCCCGCCTACCCAGACGGCTGGCGAGTGCGCCTGACTGCCCGCTCACCCGGGCAGATAGTCGATCACCAAAGCCCACTGCTCTTGAGCGATGGCCTCGGCGGCGCCTGGGAGCTGCCGAACCGCAGTGAGGAACTGGTGCGACAAGGGGAGGAGGTGGTCCCCGAGTCATCGGCCCAGTTCGACGCCAACGCCCTGGACCCCAGGCCCAGCGAAGTGCTGCCGCTGCAGCTGGAGGTGCCGACCAACAATCCAGAGGGCACGATCATGGTCATGCTGCAACCTGAAGTCGTGCAAGCGCTCCACGAGTTGCCACCGAACCTTGCTACCTGATTGGGTTGGGCTTCCGCCTCGTTGGTCCTGTGTCTTGGCGTTCCTCTTGCCGCAGGACCCCCAACTGGCAGCTAGCCAGTCCGCTCGGCCGGACCCGTCCACCAAGGCGGCCTGCCCTGACGAATGAAACCGACCAGGTTTCCGAGCTGCGCTGGCAGCAGTTGCAGCGGTTTTTCGGGGGCGAAAGCTCACTCTTGATCCGCTGAGGGCCCACGGGACCGTTCTCCTGGGGCCTGCTCCTGGCCGGGCTGTTGCTTCAGCAGGCACGGACAGCCCGGCACCCTGCACGGCGTGATCACCACCGACCCTGATCACCTGCAGCCGCGGGCGAACGCGGCTCAGCGCAGCACCGCTCAGGGGTGTCCCGCCCCGGCCCAGTGAGCAAAGCTCGTCGGGCATGCCTACAACTCCTCATCGCCATTTCCTGTCGTACCTCATCCCTCCAACGCCCGCGCAAACGCTGCGGCCGCGCCCTGGCCCGAGGCCCATGGATAGCTGCGCAGGTGCACCTCCAGCGAGTGCCCCATGCTCAGGGCCATGCTCCCAGGGTCGATCCCCAGCTGATGGCCTCGGAGGCTGTAGCCATGCCGGAACGAGTACGGCACGGCGCGCTCTCCTCGTGCTGCCATTCGTTCACGCAATTCCATCCAGCACCGCTGGCGCTTGAGATAGGTGCCGATCGCATCGGCCGCTCCCGGCCCGCCGCCCAGGGGCGGAAGCTGAATGGCACCCGAGCGCCAGCGCTCCAGCAATTGCCAGTCCTGCCGGCGGCCGTCCCAATCCGTCAGCGGCAGCGGATGCACCCAGCGCGGCGCGGTCATGCCGCCGCCGCTGCGCTTGCGGTAGGTGCACCACCACAGCGGTTGGCCGCTGCCCGGATCGTTGCGCACCCCCAGGTGCTGCAATTCGATCGGCCGCAGGCCCAGCTCCGCCAGCAGCCGCAGCGCATCAGCCCAGCGGCGGCCAGGTTGATCGGTGGGCAGGGAATCGAGCAGCTGCAGCACCTGCAGATCGGTGAAGGGATCACCCTTGCGGTGGCCGGCAGCCGTCTCAGCGGCCGGGACACCGATGTGCGGTCGCAGATCGAGCGGTGGCCGCCAGCTATCGGGGAATTTTTCGCGCTCCACGCAATGCCGCAGGAACTGCGCCAGCGACTGCGCCCGGATCTGCCGGGCCCGGCTCCCAGGCGCCCAGCCCCGCAGGCAGGCATCCAGCAGCGAAGCTGAATCGGCAGGCCTGCTGTCAGCTCGTCAAGCCTGAGTGCTGCACCAGAAACGCCTCGATCCAATCGTGGTGACGCTTCTGCACGATTCGATCGGCGATCGTTGCGGCCCCTTCCGGGATGGAGAAGCGCTTGCGGAAGCCCTGGGTGAGGGCCTCCAGCAGTGGGCGAGGCAGCTGGCGGATGGCGCCGTGCAGCTGGCGGATCGTGTCCGTATCAAGGGGAAGCAGCCCCGGATCCTGCTGGGATGCAGGGGCTGCATCCTGAGCCGGGTGCTCTGCTGCTGTCGCTGACCTTTCCTGGTGCTGCGGCGCTGGCTCTGCCTGACGGGGGTGGGCCGTTGGACGTTCTGGTGCCGCTGAGCTGGTTACCTCCCGCTGGCGCTTGTCGTACAACGCGAGGCCGAAGGGATTGCCAAAGGTCATCAAGGCCCGCTTCATGGCGTCGGTCTCGGCTTCCTTGAGAGCGGACTCGTGGGCCTGGCCGAGGTCCACATCGATGCCATGGCCAGCGCCGCTGCCCTCCCGGACCAGGGGAATCAGGCTTCCGGCGGTAACGGTGACGCGCACCCGGGCGGTGTAGGTGACGCCCCAGCCGGACTTCTGCTCCCTGCCGATGGGTCGTTCGGCCTGGGCGACGCAGCGCATGGCGATGGTCTGCCGCTGCCAGCCGTCAAAGCCAAAGATGCGGTTGGCCTCCGCGATGACTTGCCAGCCTTCGAGGTAGGCCACCTTCCCGCGGCCCTGCTCGCGCTGGCGGACGTTGGCCCGATTGAGGGGGGCGGCGAGGGCAGCGAGCTGCTCGGGGGAGAAGCCGCTGGGCTGGGCCTGGTTGGCCTGCACTGTCGTGACGGATTCGATGGCTGCTGCTGGAGGGCCCTCCACTCGATCAGCGGTGCGGATCAACTCCAGGGCCGATGGCGGCCTTTGGCTGGATCGAGGAGCTGCGGCGCGGCTGATGGTGCTGGCCCCGTTGGAGGAAGGAGCGGCGACGGTCATGGCGATGGGAAGCGATGGAGCGAGGTGAGCTGCGGAAGGGATTGGGTCAAGGAGGGGGCCCCGGCTACACCACCGAAACCCCATTTGTGAGGGGCCTCTGGCCCCTAGTGGATGCGCCAGGAGCGGCGGGAGATCAGCTGGACGCCGGTGATCTCTCTGCCTGCTTTGAGGGCTTCCTTGATGGCGGCCTTGTCCGGCTTGCTGGTGGTGGTGAAGCTCAGCCACTGGGGATCGAGGGCGTCCTCGTCGTCGATTTCGACGGCCTGGGACTTACGGGAGGTGAGTTCGTGATTCGGGAAGGAGAAGCGGGTGGCGGTGGGCTGCAGGCGGGTGAGGACCAGGACCAGGGAGTCCTCCAGGGCATCGGCCCGGGAGGCATCGGAGCGCGACAGCTCGGTGAGGCGCTTGGCCTGCTGCTGGCGGTAGGCCGCCTGGCCGCGGAGGTGCTCGATCACCCAACAGGTGGCATCGGCCTTGGCGGCAAGGGCCTGCTTGTTGCCCTCCTCGGCCAGCAGGGCAGCCTCGAGCTCGGCGAGGGCCTGGGCGCGGGTGTCGTCGTCGGCCTCCAGCTGCTCAGCCAGCTGAGCGATGGCGGTGGTGAGCTCCTGGGCCTCGATGCCCAGCTGCCAGAGGGAGCCGGTGCGCTGCAGGGAGCAGGCCGGCCCGGCGACTTGTGGGAGAACCGCGGAGAGAGGAGCGGCGAGGGCGGTGAGAACAGACATGGGGACGTGGAGCGGAGGGGAACGAGAAGAACGGGACGGCGATTGCCGCTCAGGCGGCGAGGGGCTCCGGTGAGAACGGCGGCGGCACTTCCATCACCACCACCGGCACCGGCGAACGGGCGGAGCAGCGGCGGGCCTGCTGCACCAGCGAGGCCGTGCCGGGGCCACCGGGAAAGGCGATCACCAGCACCGAGGCGGAGAAGGCCGGGGAGGTATGGGCCTGGGCTTCCACCAGGGCCTGCTCGAGGAGGCGGCGATTGCGGATCGGCCCGGCGCTGCGGCCATAGCGACCCCACTCGGCGGTAAGGGACTGGACCCTCCAACCCAGCTGATGGGCAGCACGGCCGATGGCCTGATCAGCGCCACGGGCACCGCCGTGAAGCAGCAGATGGACCGGACGACCGCAACTGCGCTGCAGGAGGGCGGAGGCGATGCGCTCTTGGGGCCAGACGAGATCACGGCCACCGGCAGCGACGATGACGACCGAGCGATGAACTCCAACCGGCGGCGGCAGGAGACCAGGAAGAGGCAATGCAGCGGCCTGGGCCACTGCAGCAGAGGACAGACTCATGGGCTACAGAGCAAACGAACGGGGCAAGTTGTCCGAGAATTTCATTGCCGCAGGCGATGGGCTCGTGGCCTTTGGCGCGACTCTTATTCTAGCAGTACAAACACACTAATGAGCGAGCAGGGCGGCCGCGGGGCAAGCGATCTGCCCGAAACGCACCCACCCACGATGAGCTAGGCAGCTTGATAACCAATGCAGCCAAATTCAGCACAAAAAAGCCACCGCCCGCGCAGCCGCGCGAGGAAATCCGGGGCCTCACCCCAACACCCCGCCGGCTGGCAGCCGCCCGGCCACCGCAGCCGCGGGAGAGCGGCCCTGCCAGCAACCCCAACACCGGCCCCGGAGCGGAGGGCGGCGGCGGCTGGCCGATGCACGCCACGGCACAGCCGTGGCACGCTCAGGACGGCCGTCGCCGACCGGAGCCCTGCGGCGGTTGCTCAGCCCCAGTGAACGTCGAGGAACTCCACCAGCAGAACGCCCCGGTGGGTGCCGTGGATCTTCACCAGGCCTGCCTTGGCGGCCTGCTCCATGCCGGCCCGCTCCTTGCGCACCTGCTCGGCGCTGGCGAGCACCCGCACCCAGCCACCGGTCATGAAGTCCTCGCTGCCCGTCTCAAAGGCCTGCAGCCGTCGTTGCTGGTTGCTGTTCCGCTCGTAGTACAGGCCTCCACCGGTGGGATCGCCTCCCTCCGCCCAGGCCTGGTCGACCATCAGCTTGCCGATGGCGACTGGGTCCTGCGCTGCGGCATCGATGGCCTCACCGCCGAGCACCAGCGGGTTGCCCGGGTCGTCACGGTTTTCGGAGACGATCAGACGGCTGGACACGGCCTCAGAGCCCTTGGAGGATCAGCACCTCCATCCTGGAGTCCGTCAGTCGTTGGAGCGGTGTTGAGGACTCCATCCTGAGGGTGAAGGGGAGAGACCCTCTCCCACTTCGGGCGGGAGAGACCACCGGGCGAGGACGGGAGAGGGAATCTCTCCCCAAATCTCTCCCATCTCCCCTGGCCAATCCCTGAAAAGTCAATCGGGGCGACAGGATTCGAACCTGCGACCTAGTGCTCCCAAAGCCCTTGAAATAGAGTCTGTCAGATCGACTGCCGCAGCTGGATTCTGCCCCTGAGCCCCGTGCTGTTACTGGCTTTTAGGCTTGCAGGCTGTGGCCGTCTCTGGCCGGGCGTGCCAAGCTGAAGGGGCGATTCTCTTGCAGATTCTCTTGCAAGGGGTGTCGTGTGTGCCTGATTCCCTGGTGCCGTGCCGAAGACCACCCCCGCCCCCCGACAAGCACGAGCAGCGAAAGACCGTGGCTGGGTAGCAGCTCTGCGGCTTTCGTTGACATCAGACCTCGGGCCTCGTAGTGGCTGGACTGTGTCAGAAATGCGCGGACGTGTTCTCCTCAATGTCTCCGCTTCAGCCGCGGGGGGTGCCCGTCAGCAGCGGGTGCTCCCCTTCGATTGGTCCGCATCCGATAGGCAGGCGATTCATACCGCAGTGCTTGCTATCCATGCTGATTTCAATGATGGTGTCCCCCTTGACCTCGCTATCGAAACTCATGCGCGAGTTCCTTCAACGGAATCAAGCTCCAATGGAGTCACCGTTAGTGAGGCAATCAATTGGTCACAGCTGATTCAGGGCTTCAAGGATCACAAGCTGAGTAGTGGAGCCATCAAGCAGAGCACCTGGGATGATATGTATTGGCGGCGAATGTCTGTGATTCTAGATGCCATTGGTGGCAAGCGGCGACCGACCTCATCCAAGCAACTTCTGGAGGCCGTGATCGAGTCATGGAAGGACAGACCAGGATCTCGTGGCCGTCAGCTGCAGGTTCAATTCACAGCAGCGCTTTTGCGTTGGGGCGTCGATTCGGAGCGGCTGCCGTCATCCTGGGCACCCCCACTTGATCTCTCGATCTACGTTGGTCGAAAGCGTGATGAACGAGGGGTCACAACTCCGATTGATGTCAGCCACGTGCTCGACCTGGTAGAGGCAATATCCGATCCGCGCTGGCGATTGGCCTTTCAGCTGATGGCTGCCTACGGCCTCCGTCCAGAAGAACTGCAACACCTGGAGATTCAAAAAGGGCAGCTCTGGACGACCTATCAGAAAGTTTCCAGTCGGGGGCGCACCCGCTCAAGAGTCCTGCGACTGTTGCCTTGCGACAACTGGGCACAGGAATGGCAGCTCGAGAAAGCATTTCGACCTGACCGTATGCCGCCGATGCGACCAGGTCATGGGGCTGAGGACCTTGGGACTTACATGCGGCGTCGACCGCTCTGGCAACAGCTACGGCGGGAGTACGAAGAGAAGGGCGAAAAGCTGGTCCTCTATTCCTGCCGCCATGGTTATGCCCACCGCGCTCATGTCACTTGCGAGCTTCCGCCCAAGGTGGTTGCTGCAGCCATGGGTCACTCAGTAGAAACCCACCTGGCTGCCTACAGTCGCTGGTGCGGGGATGACGTTGTGGATGACGCCTTCGCCAAGGCGGAGCAACGGCTGGCCCATGGCCACCGAGCTCAGAGCTCAGCGGCGTAATGCCGCAGGGCCTGCGAGAACCTGCTCAAGCGTTGCCAGATATTCATCGACTGTCTTGGTTGGGTTTCTGAGGCTGGCCCGGGCGCTACTCCATCGCCATGCAGAGGTGGCTGGCTTGTGAGCTCAGTGGGTCGCGGTGATGGTTGCTCACGCCAGCTGTAGAGACGCGTCTCAGTTCAGCGCCGGCGTCAGGCCCAGGACCTTTGCGGCTTGCTGCATTCGCACATCGAAGCTGGCCAGCCGGGTGCAGCGGCTGTGCAGCGCTACGGCCAGATGCAAGGCGTCACCGGCCCGTAGACCGAGTGCTGGATCATGGAGCAGCTCGGCTGCCTGGCGAAAGCGGTCGCGATCGAGCGAGCGCAGTTCCACTCCGCCCTGCAGCAGGCGCTCGAACTGCTCCCCAGCCGCCTGGCGCGCCTCAGAACTGAGGCCGTGGTGGCGCTGCTTGATTCCCAGGGCGCTGTGGGTTTCGGTGATCAGCCAGTCGCTGCTGATCAGGGGGTCCCGAGATTGCCCAAACCAGTCGAGCGCTTGGGCACTGCGCTCTTCCGGGGTCAGCAGAGCCACCACCACGCTGGTGTCGAGGTAGATCATCGATGGGTGTGCGTCACCAGCGTTCACCGCCGCGGCAGTCCTCGATCACCGAAGGGGTGAGAGGCATGGTGGCCTGAAGCTGACGCAGATCAGCGGCCAGGGCAGAGCGATCCAGCTTGCGCAGAGGCTCCAGGCTCAGGCGGCCATCAGGACCAACGACGATGTCGATCTGATCGCCTTCCTGCAGTCCGGCCTGACGCAGGCAATCGGCCGGGAGTCTGACCGCCAGGCTGTTCCCCCAGCGGCGGATCGCCTGCGGGAAGTGCTGGCTGGCGTCAGCCGAACGATCTTGAGGCCTGGACTGTGTCAAGGAACGCCTTCGACCGTTCACGGCCACCCGTAGAGACATGACTCTACGTCCGAGTTGTGGCTTTCAGTGCTGCAGGTGCCGCCGACTCCACCCCGTGATGGTGGCCTCCACGTTTTCCAGGTGCCACTGCAGGGGGCCCCGGCCCTGGGTGCAGCCCCAGCGGCGGTAGTGCTTGCCTGGGGATAGCACCCCCCGCAGCCGCAGCTGGCGGAGGGTTTCGCGGCTCATCCCAAGTGCTGCACAGGCTTCTGCCGTTGTGACCCAGACGCGGTGACGTCCGGATGGGGGTGGGGTCGTCTGGTTCTCCATCAGGCCAGCTCCCGGAGCACGCTGACCACGGCGGGATTCCAGAGGATCTGGTACCCGCTGTGGCCGCCGCGGCAATAGGGCAGGGCTTCTGCCCAATGCAGGCCGGCATTGGTGAGCTCCCATTCCCCCCGCTGATTGCGGATCTGCAGCCCGCAGGCTGCGAGGTGTTGGTTGGTGTCCTTGGCCTTCATCCCCAACAGCTGCCCGAGTCCCGTGGCATTGAGTGAGCAGATCGGGTCCTCCTTAGCCGGCAGGGCTCGGCGCAGGGTTTCGGTCGCCAGGCCGGTGTTTTCCTGAATGCAGGTGAGCGTCGCGGCCATGGCGATGCCGGGTTTCACGCCGGGGACCTGCGCGACGGCCTGACCAATCAGCAACAGGGCGCCGACGCTGTCTTGCTTGTCTGAGGGCAAGGATGCCGGCGCAGGCGCGAGCCCTGGTAATGCGTAGCGCCCAGTCCGGCGGATCGCAGGCAGAACCTCGTGCGTCACCCAGCGCTTGAAGCGCTTGGCCTCTGGCTTGCGGCTGCCGAGGACCAAGGTGTAGAGCCCAGGTTCATTGATCAGGTTCAGGCTCGGCGGCCCGCCTGCTGGGGCACCCTCATTTGAAATGAGGGTCTTCTCGTCCCCGTCCAGACGGCTGAGTGCCTGGCTGACGTTGCCGATGCCGAGGGTTGAGCAGACATCTGCGGCGACAAACCAGGGATCACCCTGCTCATCGGTGAAGACGCGGATCTGGCTGCCTTCGAAGTCGAATGGAACCAGGGCGCTTGAAGTCGTGTTGTTCATCGGTCTAAACGCGGTGTGACGGGGTGAACCTCACCGGCATCCGTGCCGGCATCGGGGCGGAAGACGGTGTTGGTGCTGGCCATCGGCCGCGGCGGCACGGGCCCGGAGAGCACGAGCAGCAGGGTGCTGAGCTGAAATGCCAGCCCCAGCAGCACCAGCCCGCGCAGGCAAGCCAGGCTGGAGGCCGTGACCGCGACGGTGGTGGGCCGGCGGGTGCGGCAGAAAGCAGGCAGCTGGGGACCGGGCCGGTGCGGGGGCCTGCCGCTCCAGGCCCCGGAGTTGATGCCCTGACGATCGAGCGGCATCAGAACAACTCCTCGCTGTCGTCGGCAGCGCCAGTGCTCCAATCACCGGCGCCACCGCCGGTGGTGGTGTAGCCCTCGACTTCTTCAAAGCCGTCGGTGGGGTCGACCTGCTCGTAGGGCACAAAGTCGACCACTTGAACGGCACGCGGCTGAAAGGTCATGCCGCAGCCGTTTTCGCCGTCCCAGTCGTAGATGTCGAAGGCGACAACCACCTTGGATCCGTTGCCGATGGCGGCCCCGTCCCAGGGCTGCTTCCTGGCATCGACGATGCGGGGCCCCTCAGAAAGAGAGCCATCGCGCCGCTGGAACTGCGGCACCTTGAAGCGCACCACGGTGATCTCGCTGGGCTTCTCCCTGTCGGGCTTCCAGGGGAAGCCCTTCTCGGCACGGCGCTTGCGGCTGCCGTGCAGAGCGATGAACTGGTCCTCCATCGCCAACAGGAAGGACTGGGCCTTCTCGTCGCTATTGGCCAGCAGCAGATCGGCAGTCCAGGCCTTGGGTTTGCTCTTGTCGAGCTGGTGCCTTGGGGTGATCAGGTGGGCCCAGCGCACTTCGGCGAGGGGCGTGCGGAAGATGTCTTTAGCCATGGGCTGAATCGGGGTGAACGGTGGAACTGGGCTGTTGATCGAACGGGGGAAGGGGCGGCAGACCAAATCGCTCGCGCAGCAGGTGATGCACCGCTCCGCTGGCCGAGAGGTTGCGGGCCTCCATCAGCTCGCGCACCCGCAGGTAGACGTCGGTGCGCACCTGGGTCTGGATGAAATGGCGACCAGCCAGAGAACGGGGCTGCTCGCCGTAGCGGCGTGGCGGCCGGGGGCGATGGCTCTCGCTCATGGGCTTGGCTCCGCAGCAGGCTCGGGCTGCACCTGACCCTGCGCTTCTTCGAGGAAGAGCGCGATGAAGTCGCTGTGCTGGCGCTGGGTGATGCGATCACCGATGGAGCGGGCATTGCGCGGCACCTGGAAGTGCTCGCGGAAGGCCTTGGTCAGCTCCTGACGGGCGGCCTGGGACAGGTCGAGCACACGGCGGCGGACCTCGCTGACCTCCTCAGGGGTGAGGGGAGCCAGTGCTGGATCACCGTCTGCAGAAGTGCCGTCATCGCTGGTGTGAGCCAAGGGGACTGGCTCCTCAGCAGCAGGATCGTCGGCTTGTTGATCGAGGCAAGCCTGCTGCTTAGGATCTACTTCAGGCTCTTCGGCTGTCTGCTTTTCAGGGGCTGCATAGGGCTGTACAGCCCGAGCCTGGGCAGACACAGGAATGCCCAGCAGCATGGCCAACATCAGGCCGGTGGTTTCGGCCAGATCGCTTGCCTCATCAGCCCAGGACTCGCTGCAAAGCTCGGCCCCGGCGACGTGCATCACCGTGACCTGTAGCCGGGAGCGCCCTTGCTGCTCGCGCAGGTGAGCGGACCAGCCGATCCCGCGGCGGAAGGCGGGGCGGGCTGAGTGAACCACCTCCGCCAGGTCAGCAGCGGTGATGGGGGACACCTCGGCCTGAAAGCTGGCCAGGGCATGGGTGAGCTGTTGCTCGGGTGTGGCGTCGGCCGGGACGGCCGGCGGCGCCTCAATGTCGGCCTCTGGAGGCCTGAGGGGTGGAGCCATGACGGATCGAATCGGGCGGTTGCCCGCTGGTCCGGATCTTAGGGCTCTTTGCTGGAAGCCGCACTCACAGCGGCTGTTAATTCCTAGCCATCAGGCCGTGACTGGCTTCTTTCCTTTGCGGCCGCTGGGCTTGCTGCCCTTTCTGTTGGCGGCCTCCCACTGGTCCAGCCAGCGCTTGGGCAGGTAGAGGTCGCCCTCGATCCACAGCGGGGCCAGCTCCTCCGGCTTGTAGTCGCCGAAGCCCGTGAGCACGGCAAAGAAGCGCTTGCGGTGCTCTTCGCTGGCCTCGACCGCCAGGGAATTCAGGGCGTCGCTGGGCTCAAGGCCGCATTCATCGACCACCCGGCGCATCTGGTTGCGCCACTTGGCCGAGAGCTCCGTCGCTTTGCGCTGGCCAACGGTCGGTGCCGGCGTCGTGCGGAAGGCCTCCGGCACGTCACGCAGGCCGCAGTAGCAGGCCCAGAGTTCCAGGGGCGTCCAGGCCGGGCACTCGTCGTCACCCAGCGGGATGGCGTTCTCGAGCTTGTCCTTGATCGCCTGACTCTTGACCGGGCCCCAGTCCTGCTCGGCGATGCGGCGGTTCAGCTCGCCCAACTGCCAGAAGGCCTTCTGGCGCAGCTCGCCGGCCTTGCCCTGCTCGATCACCGAGAGGTTGCCGTAAGAGATCGCATCGAAGCCGGCCTCTTCCGCCCAGCTGCAGGCGGTGTACTGGGTCCAGCCGTTGGTTCTTCGCCAGTTCAGCAGCATCCGACCGAACGCTGCGCGGTTCTCCTCCTGGCGCTCAAGCAGCTCCGCGTAGGTGATGGCCACGTTCAGGATCCTGAATGGGATTTCCCGAACCATACGGCAAACTTGGCACTCCTAGTCACTTCCTGACACCTCCTGGCATATCAGGTCTGATCCTGTCCGAGCTTCTGCAGGATCTGCTTGGCAAGCTGCCCAGTGATCACCTTCCCTGTCTCTGCCTGCAATCTCAGAGCAATGGTGTAGGGGTGCTCGCCTGGGTTGGCCTTGGCGAGACGCCTCAGCCGCTGCTGCAGTTCTGCCGGATCCATCAGTGTCCCAGCAGCACTTGCCTCGGGCTGCCAAGCAGCTGCTCGGCTTCCTCCACAGAGCGGCAGACCGCTGCCACGCCACCGAGCTCCTGCACGAGGCGCAGGAACGCCCGCTGCTCAGGGCTGAGCACGCCCTGGGCTGTCTTGATCTCCAGAGCGACGAACTGGGCGAGCCGCAGGCCGACCAGCTCAGGCGTGATCTCCAGCGAGCGCAGGCCGATCAGGTCGCTGCTGCCCTTGCACAGCCCAAAGCGCACGAAGCGTCCCTGCTGGTCGACCAGGGCACCGGTGTTGTTGCGCCAGAGCCGCACCGCCCCGCGGCCGCAGGCCAGGCGGATGCGCTGCTGGATCTCGTGTTCGCTGGGGGAGGAGGCCATGCCTCCTGTTGCCGGGCGGGGCTACTCGTAGTGGCTCCAGAGCCGCAGCACCTTCACGATCTGCTCCTCCTCCAGCACCTGATACACGAGGCGGTGCTGGATGTTGATGCGCCTTGAGCAGGCCCCTCGCAGATCGCCGACCAGGGCCTCATAGGGAGGGGGCTGCTGATAGGGGTCGACGGCAAGGATGTCCAGCAGGACCTGAGCTTTCTGCTTGAGAGCAGGGGATGCGGAAGCGAGTTTGCGAGCGTCCTTCTGGGCCTGCTTGGTGAAGAGGACCGTCCAGCTCACCAGCCCGGTTCGGTGCTCAGTTCGGAGACATCGGTCGCCATCCCCTCGATGATCGATTCACGCATGCCAGGGATCGAGACCAGATGCAGGGTCTCCTGGATGGCGCGCCAGTCGTCCTGGGACAGCAGCACAGCGTTGCTCCGCTTGCCGGTGATCTGCACCGGCTCGTGGGACTGCCCCACCTCGTCGATCAGGGCGTAGAGCCGCTTGCGGGCTTCTGTGGCGGACACAGTGGTCATGACATGGCCTTCACCCGTACGTCAAAGCGTACTGCCAGTTGGCTTGTTGTGCTGCCTTGCGGCCCAGACGTGCCTCGCCCAGCCGGGCTTGTACCCACGTTCCTGCTCGCGCTGCAGCAGCTGCTCGAAGGTGCGGCAGCCGGCTGCTGGGTGCGTGCGCCGGGGCCTCTGCTGCTGGTTGGGTTTGGGCCGGTGGCGGGCGGCACCCGTGACTTCAACCAGCTCGCCCTCCAGCTGCTGCAGCACGCGCCGCTGCTCATCGCGTTCCTCGGCCAGGAACAGGTGGCCGCAGTCAGGACACACCTGCGCAGCGCTGGGACAGCTGCAGAAGCAGGCCGGGCAGTCCTTGATCGGAATCGAGACGCCCTCCCGCCGGCGGCGGCCGGCCAGGTTCCACTCGCGTTCATCGGTGGGTAGCCCGTGGCGATGGGCGTTGCCGACGTGATCGAGGATCACCGCTTCCTGCTTCCCAGGTGCGGGACGCAGGGCGCGCCCCACCATCTGCAGGTAGAGCGAGAGGCTCGCGGTGGGGCGCATCAGGATCGCGCCGCCGACTGAGGGGATGTCGGTGCCTTCGGAAATGATCATGCAGCTGCTGAGCACTTCCACCTCGCCGGTGCCGATCCCGGCGATCAGGCGTTTGCGCTCCTCAGCCGGCATGCTGCCGCTCACCGAGGCGGCCCGGATTCCCGCAGTGCGGAAGGCCGCGGCCATCTGCTCGGCGTGCTCGATCGTGCAGCAAAAAACAATGGCCGTGCCGGGGTGAAGCCGGCGGCGATAGTGCGACACCGCATCGCCAATGGCGGCCCGGTCCCCAAAGGCCTGGGCCGCTTGCTCCAAGTCGAACTCGCCCATGCGGCGACGCAGTTTGCTGTTGCGGGCTCCTGGCCAGGAGAAGACCTTGGGCCGGGCCAGCCACCCCTGCTCCACCAGCCAGGCCGCTGAGGGGCCGAGCACCAGGGCCTCGAAATAGCCGCCTGCTTCCACGCCGAGTCCCTTGCCATCGAGGCGTTCGGGGGTGGCGGTCTTGCCGATCAGGTGGGCGCCAGGCCAGGCCTCGATGATTCGCCCCCAGACGTTGCCGGCGACCAGGTGGTGGGCCTCGTCCTGAATGATCAGATCCGGCGGTGGCAGCTGCTCCAGCCGCCGGGCCACGGTCTGCACCGAGCCCACGGCGACCTGCTGGCCCTGCAGCCTGTGGCCAGGAGCGATCACATCCGGCTCCAGTCCCCACGCCCGCACGGTGCAGGTGAGCTGCTCGATCAGCTCAGCCCGGTGGGCGAGCACCAGCACCCGCCGGCCCTTGCCGGTCGCGCCCTGAACGATCGCGCCGATGGTCTGGCCCTTGCCCGCACCGGTGGGCATCACGGCACAGACCCGGCGGTGGATTTTGAGGGCGGCGCGGAGATCGGCCAGCAGCTGCTGCTGGTAGTCGCGCAGGACGATCGGGGCCATGGACATAACGACAGGCTTGGCGCCGAGCAGAGGGGTCTCTGCAATGTTCAACTTATCAAGCCTTGCCGGGCAGGCTTAGAGTGTGCTCAGAACTCCAGGTATCTATGGCCTCCTTTGCGCCGCCCCTGAGCGTCTCCATCACTGAGGCGCAGCTGGCTTGGCTTGACCAGCGCCGTTCCCACGGCACCCTCAGCCGCTCGGCGGTGTTGCGCCAGGTGATCGACGCCGCGATCGCGGCAGAGACGCGCGCTTCGGCTGTGCCAGGACCTGTGTTGTCGGCAGCTGCTGAGCGTCGTTGAGCTGCAGCCACAACCATGACAACCGACGCACTCACGGCGGCCTCAGGCCGCTGGCGGGAGATCCTCGAGGCGTTGGCGGGGCTGCGCCCTGAGCAGCTCAGCAATCGCCACCAGCCCTGTCCGGCCTGCGGCGGGCGGGACCGCTTCCGCTTTGACGACCGGGACGGCAACGGTTCCTGGTTCTGCAACCAGTGCGGCGGCAAGGACCACCTCGGTGGTGGTGGAACCGGGATGGACCTGCTGATGCGGGTGCGGCGCTGGAGTTTTCGCCAGGCCTGCGAGGAGGTGGAGCGCCACCTGGGCCTGGAGCCAGGTGGGAGCGGGCGGCATCGGCCCCAGCCGGTGAGCACCGGCAACGGCAACGGCGGCAAGCCCTCTGACGCCACAGGTCTGCCGGGCCACGGCGGCCGGCCCTGGCGCCAACCCGAGCTCCCGCCCCCTGACGCCTCACCGCCCGCACTGGATCAAGGCGCCATCGCCCAGTGGTGCTACCGCGATGCAGCGGGGAACCAGCTGTTCTGGATCCAGCGCCTCTGCCTGGGCGGCAAGGGCCGCAAGGCCTTTCTGCATCGGGTGTGGCTTGATGGCGGCTGGCATCGGCCCAGCCGCCGTGATCCCTTCTCCTGCGAGTGGCCAGCGCCGCGGCCGCTCTACGGCCTGCCGGGCCTGAGCGAACGGCCCGAGGCTCCGGTACTGGTGGTGGAGGGGGAGGGCACCGCCGATGCGGCCGCACGCCTGTTCCCGCAACACGCGGTGATCAGCTGGGCCAACGGCTCCAACGCCATCGCCAAGGCCGACTGGCAGCCGTTGGCCGCCCGTTCGGTGACGCTCTGGCCTGATGCCGATACCGCCGGGGTGGCGGCCATGCAGAGCCTGGCCGCCTTGCTGCACCCACTCGACTGCCAGCTGCAACTGGTGGCCCTGCCGGCGGATCTGCCGCAGGGCTGGGACCTGGCCGATGCCGACTGGACGGCCCAGCAGGCCGCAAGGCAGCTGGCGAAAGCAGCCCAGCCATGGACTCCTCCAGTCACCGGCGCTGATGGCGGTGGTGATGACGCTCCACCACCGCCACCGCCTCAACCTGCAGCACCCAGGTCGGCAGCGCCCTTTCTCTGCCTGGGTTTTGACGGCGACTCCTACTACTACCAACCGCACAACACCGGCCAGGTGATGCGCCTCTCGCGCAGCGCCCACACCGCCACCAACCTCGTTGCTCTCGCCGCCCTCAGCTACTGGGAGACGCTCTACCCCAGCAGGACCGGCATCAACTGGGCTGCTGCCGCCTCGGATCTGTTCGAGCAGCAGGCCAGCATCGGCGTCTACGACCCCGAGCGGGTGCGCGGCCGCGGCGCCTGGCTGGATGAAGGTCGCGTCATCTTTCACCTCGGCGATCGCCTCAATGTGGACGGCCGGCCCTGCTCCGTTCTGCAGCCGCCAGCGTCCCGCTACTTCTACGAGCAGGCACGGCACCTCGACGGCCCTGGCGATCTGCCCCTGCCCGATGCCGACGCGATGCAGATCCGCTACATCGCCGAGCGCTTCCGCTGGGAGATGCCGGCCTCCGCGCACTTCCTCCTCGGATGGCTGGTGCTGGCCCCCGTCTGCGGCGCCCTGAACTGGCGTCCCCACATCTGGCTCACCGGTGGGGCCGGCACCGGCAAGACCACCATCCTCAAGTTGTTCCTCCGCCCCCTGCTGGGTGGCGTTGTCCAATCCGCCACGGGCGGCACCACCGAGGCCGGCCTGCGCGGCACCCTCAAGTCCGACGCCATTCCGGTGGTTTTTGATGAGTTTGAGCAGAACGAGCAGAAGGACAAGCTGATCGTTCAAAACGTCCTGGCCCTGGCCCGCATCGCCAGCTCAGAAGGAGGCAAGATCTACAAGGGCACCACCTCCGGCGGCGCGAACAGCTTCGAGATCCGCTCGATGTTCTGCGTCTCCTCCATCAACGTCTCGCTGATCCAGAAGGCCGACATCGATCGGTTCTGTGTGCTCGGCCTGCGCAAGGACCCGATGGACAAAAGCGAGTGGCTGGACTTCGAGCGCGAGATCGCAACAGTTGCCACGATCGACAACGGCAGGGCGCTGATCCATCGCACCCTGCAACATCTGCCCGTCATCATCGAGAACGCCCGCGTCCTGGCCCAGGCCCTCGGCCGGCGCTTTGGCCAGCGCTTCGGGGACCAGCACGGCACCCTGCTGGCCGGGGCGTGGAGCCTGGAGGCAGCAGGCGGCGGACACCTCAACCTGGTGATGGCGGATCAGTGGCTGGACCAGATGGACTGGCAGCACCAGCAGCCTGACAACACCGAGGCCGATGAGATCAAGTGCCGCGACACCATCCTCCAGCAGATCGTGCGGCACGACGTCGGGGCCGAGGCCTCCTTCGGGGAGATGGTTCGCTGCGTCGCGTTGCAGGAGTCGCTGGCCGGCACCCTCTGGGACCGGCTGGTGCCGGTGCTCGGCCGCTACGGCCTGCGGGTGTTTCGCACTGGCCAGCCCCTGCCGGATGGAGAGCGCACCGAGGGGCATTTCCTGGCAGTCGCCAACGCCAACGCCCAGCTCGATCACGTGCTGCGCAGCACCCCCTGGAGCGGCGGCGCCCACCGCTCCGCGCTCAGACGGATCGACGGGGCCTATCTCCCCAAGCGTGTGGTCCACTTCGCAGGGATCGGGACCAAACGCTGCGTCATGGTGCCCATTGATGCCGCTGACCTGGAAAACGTTTGATCCAACAGGCTCCCAACAGCGACCGTTGGCCCGAAAACGATTGCGGCACAGGGGATCTGAGGGAATCTAACGATCTAACGCTTGTCCTGGCCGATACACCCCCATAGACACATAGCGCGTGTGCGCACCAGAGAGACCCCCTCACATATCTATCTCTATTGAAATAGATGTTTGATTGTTAGAGGGGTGGTCAGGCCGTAGTGGTGGAAAGCGATTTCGATCTAACACTCGACCGTTAGATCCGTGTTGGATCGTTGGATCCCGATCCCGCTTACCCTGCTGAGATGACACATCACGACCTGTCCTTTGACTGCCTGGCCGTGGGCCAGCAGTTCGCCGTCGACCTGCCGCGTGAGCTGGTGATGCGGTTGGCCAGGGCCTACATCCGAGAGAACCCCGGCACTGGTTATGGCTTCATGCGAGAAGACGGCCGCACCACCTGCACCCGAGTGGGTTGACCGCATGGCCGTTCACCCCGCCATCTCCTGGCTGGAGCCCATCACCGGCCTCTGGCGGGATGAGGTGGCCCACCGCTACTGGCTGGGGAATCACCTGTTCCCGGTGTCGATCACCGGCGTGCTGGCCCATGGCCTGAGCGAGATCGCCAAGCGCTCGATCGAGACCAAGCGGCCGATCTGGGAGCCGCGCGGCGTCACGGTGCACGCGGCTCTGGAGCACTACGCCCAGGCCCGCTTCCTGGTGGGCCGGAGCGCCGCCGATGCCCTGCTGGATGTGGAGCAGCTGCCGGGTCATCACCAGTACCGCGACTGGATCCTGCCGCTGCTGCAGCTGCCGCTCTGGGATGAAGTTCAGGTGATCGCCTGCGAACGGCTCACCTGCTGCCTCACCCGCAATGTCGCCGGTGCTTTCGATGGCGCCTACGTCTCACCGGCACTGAGCGAGCGGCGCGGCCGTGAGGTGCGGGTGCTCTACGACCTCAAGACCCTCTCGGCCCATGGCCGGCCCTATTCCACCGCCGCCCAGCTGGGGGGCTACATGGTGCTGGAGGCGGCCCAGGGGAACCACTACGAGCTGGGCCAGACGATCTGGAGCAAGCCCGGAGAAGCATTCACCAGCACCTTCTACAGCCGTGAGCAGTGCCTGGCGGCCTGGGCCGCGGCCTGGAGCGCTTACTGCCTCGCCCAAAGACCCTTCTGAGCACAGGGAGAGACTGGTTAGGAATTAACAGCCCCTGTGATTGCGGCTCTCAGGACAGAGCCCATACAGTGAAGTCCTGGCGGGCTCTGGCCTGCTGGCCTCTGAACGCCCTGCTCATAGTGATGTCTGCTGCCCTTGCTGAAGCTGCCTCGGTGCCCTTGGGCGCAGCTGACGGTGCGACGGATGCGGTGGACGCCATCGATGCGCTGCTTGATGCGATCACGGCCCTCAAGGCACAGCAGAAGCAGCTGGAACAGCAGCTCGAACCACTGCTGGAGGCCCTCAGCGAGGCGATGGCCGCCGGTCAGCTGGATCCCTCCTTCTCCCACAACGACTGGGCTTTTGCCCACAGCAGTGGGCGGCTGAGCTACGAGTTCCCGCCGGCGGTGCAGCAGATCGAGCAGCAGCTCAAGGCCGCCAAGGACGTGGCGATCCAGCAGGGGAGTGCGACGGAGAAGCGCGGCAAGCCCTTCTGGACCATCCGCCCCCCGAAGGCCCAGGACCAACCGTTCTGAGCTGATGCCGCAGCGTCCCCACGCCCTGCCTCCAGCCGATCCAGTGGAGGAGCTGCGCGCTGCAGCCAGCGCGGAGGACGACAACGGCCAGCCGCTGTATGAGCCCACCGATCCGGCCCGGCCGATCGGGCATGCCAATCCACCGCGCCGCCCCAAGGGCGTGGCGGCTCATCGGCCCCCCAGGCCCTCGCGACTTGAGGTGGAACGGCGCATTGCTCAGGCACAGCTCTGGGTGGCTCAACGCCTCCCTCTGGTGCAGATCATTGAAAATGCTCGTGATAATTGGGGAATCCACAACACCCAGACGGTCAACCGCTACCTGAATCTTGCGCGTGAGCGCATGGTTCAGGAGCTAATCTCTGACCGCCGCCGGCATCAGGCTGAGCAGATCTTTGCGCTGAACGACTGCGCCCGCCGGGCGATGGATGCGGGCCAGTTCAACGCCGCCGTCGGCGCCTTCCGGGTGATCGCCGAGATCGGCGGGCTGCTGCGAGCCCCGATCAAGCCCCCCGAGGCGAAGAGCTGATGGGCCGCATCGCTTCCACCCTGCGGCCGACAGCGAGCGTCCCGACTGATGGCGGCCTGCTGCTCGACCCCGCCACTGACCGTTGGGCCGACTGGGGACTGCTGGGCGTTCCCGATCCCGACCAGGCGTCAATTACCCGCCAAGGTCTGCTGTTTCGCGACTTCATCCGCTCCGCCTTCCCGAGCTTCCAGTTCCACCGCCTCTCTGAGCTCCTGATCGACTTGCTGCAGCAGGTGGCCGATGGCCAGCTGACTCGGTTGATCGTCTGCTGTCCGCCGCGCCACGGGAAAAGCCAGCTGGTGTCGCGGCTTTTCCCCGCCTACTGGGTGAGCCGGCACCCGGAGCTGTTCTGCGCCATCGCCAGCTACTCCGGTGAGCTGGCCTACGCCCACTCCCGCGAGGCCCGCCACTACTACCGGATCACCGGTCACGCCCTCTCCAAGGATTCGGCTGCTGTGGGGAACTGGCTGACTCCCCAGCGCGGTGGCTGCATCGCCGCCGGCGTGAGGGGGCCGTTCACGGGCAAGGGCTACAACCTCGGGATCATCGATGACCCCTACAAGGGCCCGGAGGACGCCAAGTCGGCGCTGCAGCGCGAGCGCCTGATCGACTGGCTCAAGAGCGTCTGGTTCACCAGGGCCGAACCGGGCCTCACCGCAGAGGGGTCGTTGCTTCCGGCAGCCCAGGTGGTGGTGCAGACCCGCTGGGACCACCACGACATGACCGCGTGGCTGCTGGAGCAGGAGGCCGAGGAGAACCCGGAGCACTGGACGGTGCTGAACCTCCCCGCCATCGCAGAGCCGGAAGCGATTTCGATGCGGATTCCGCATACCTGCACCAAGGTCGTCGACTGGCGTCAGCCGGGAGAGCCGCTCTGCCCCGAACGGGTGCCGCTGGCGGTGCTGCAGCGCATCCGCACCCGCCTGGGCTCCTACTGGTGGAACGCCCTCTATCAGCAGCGGCCCAGCCCGGCCGAGGGTCTGCTGTTCCGCAAGGGCTGGATTCAGCCGCCGCTGCCAACCGCTCCAGGCCAGCCCTGGAGGTATGCGCCCTTGGTGCTGAGCTGCGACCTGAGCTTTAAGGACGGCAAGGACAACGACGCCTGCGGCTTCGCCTTGCTCGGTCTGCTGGAGCCGCAGCGCCACCCGGCGGTGGAGGCAAGACGGCAGGGCCTGGCGCTGGCCGCCAATGCCGCCGGAGCTCAAGGGGCTCCCAGGGGTGTGAATGTCACTCACCTCCTTGCTGGCGGCCCGGACCCATGGGCCGAACTGCAGATCGAGGCGCTCTGGGCCCACTGTCAGCGGCTGGATCTGCCGGGGGTGATCAAGTTCCTGCTGGCGTCCTTGGCCTCGCTGGAGCGCCAGGGCCTGCGGCCCAATGCCGTCCTGATCGAAGACGCGGCGAACGGCCCAGCCGTCTGCCAACTGCTCAGGCGCCAGGTGCCGGGCTTGATCGCCATCCCGCCCAAGGGCAGCAAGGCTTCCCGCGCCCATGCCGTCGCCCCCCTGGTGGAAGCCGGCCAGGTGCGCTTTGCCCGCAAGGCTGACTCGCTGGTGGAAGAACTGCTGGCCTTCTCGCCCCGTGGCGGAGTCGACGACCAGGTGGATGCTTTTTGCCAGGGGGTGCTCTGGATCGAGGCGCAGTTCTGGCGTGGCCGGGGCTACGGCAGCTCACCGGTGCCGATGGTGTTCAGCCGCTGAGCGATGACGGTCGCCATCGCTCGGCCCCTGCGAACTCCCGCCTGCCGCGCTGCGGCAATGGGCCAGCTGGATCTTCCGCTGCGGCCCCCGGTGGTGGCGACGTGCCTGCCTCGGCCCAGCAGTGCTCAGCGAGTGCGAATCGGTCATCGACCGAGTCCGCGACTTCGGCACCAGGGCGATGCCGTCCAGCTGGTGATCGCCTTCCCGGCCAAGCCGCGGCGGCATCGACCGGTGAACCCCCATGCCACCGCCAATGCTCTGGCTCTGCAGCACCGAGACATTGCCGCCACCGTGGCGGGCAACATCTCCCGCCGCACCGGCCACCCGAAGGAAGATCTGGAGCAGATCGCCATGCTCGGCATCATCCAAGCCGCCCGTCGTTATTCACCGGAGCGGGGATCCTTTCGGCCCTATGCGCGCACTTATGCCAACGGGGAGGTGTATCACTACCTCCGGGACAAGGGATTCCTGATCAAGGTGCCGGCCTCTTGGCGGGAGCTGCATGCGCGGGGGCAGAAGTTGCTCAGGCTGGGGATGGCATCTGCAGAGGCTCCAGAGCGGTTGGGGGTCAGCGCGGAGAGGTGGAGGGAGATTGTGGCGGCATGCAGTCAGCGGGTGGTCGCGCTTGATGTGGCTGGGGAGGAGAACGAGTCTGCGTGATCTGGCCGCTTTGCGAAGGCGGCATCTGCTCCAAACCAGCTTTGTTTGCTTCAGCGACACTCGCTGCTAGTTCTTTGGCAAAAACAGCGGATTCAACTTGTCAGATCCAGCAGGAACGCTCCGGTTTAGCGGCGGCGCGCAGCCTTGACCCCTGGAACCGGTTGCTGGGCTACCTTGTCACGCTTGCTGGGATGCAAGATAAGCCGTCGAGCTAGAGCACCAAAATGACACTATTAAGCCGAGAGTAAAAACTAAGATTGATAGCGTAATTGCTGTCTTTGCGCCTTTAAGGCAATCAGCATAGAAGTCGGCCCTGCAGCACAAATCTGTAACCACATCACGAAACTCTTTTTGAGCCCTGTAGTCGAAGGAATTTGGATTAAAGCCAATACCTAAGTCCAGAACTTTGGAAGTTGATATGGATAAAGGCTGCAAAGAGAGAAGAATGCCAAAGATGGTAATTGCAAAGGCCGCAAGGAGAACGCCCTTTGGATATTGAGACGAAATGATGCCAGCAAGGCTATAGAAGCCTGCTAAGATGGACTGCAGAGACAACAAGCCGCTAAGTTTTGATTGAAGCAATGCAATTCGCTGATTAGCTTGATCATGCATGAAAATGGCGACGTCCCAAGAGCTAAATTTATTGGCATAGAGCCTGTCATTATCATACCTGCATTTCTTTACCTCTGACATTGTAAGCTTCGGTTCTACCGGAAACATAAAAATAGAGAGAATAATAAAAACCGCAACGTCTGATAATCTGGTGATAAATTTATTCATTGTCCAGATCTCAGATTCTCAAAGAAAAAGTCAGATACTCTATATTTGACAAATTCATCCATCCATACCCACTGTCCATTCGCATTATTCTCCAGGAAAAACCACGATCCATCTTTGTCCACAACAAAATCTGATGTACAAAACCTTAGCTTAGCCCTTTTCATGAGACTATGATATCCATCGAGAATACAAGCAGGCGGAACAATAACTTTGTAATCTATGCCTTTCATTTCATCCCTTCTGACGTCTAGTGATCCACCGTATAATCCAATGAATATAGACTGACCGTTGAGAAAAACAGTTCTTACATCATAAGACTTATCTATCTTTTTTTGGATTAATGATGGGCATAAGCTGATTAGAGATAGGTCAACATCTGTTCTCTCCAGCTTGTTTGTGTAAATGTGATATATGCCACCTTTGTGCTTGATGTAGCCACAGTCTATTGGTTTTACGATGCAGTCCCAATCGTGCTCCACGAGGAAGCTTGTCGCCCTATTGACTTCATTCGTAATAATCCACTCAGGAGTACGGAGGCCACACTCATCTGCTGTCATTAATTGGTGGGCTTTCTTGTCAGCCAGCCAATTACATGTTGGGAAGTTCATCCACTTTTCGAATGGCACCTGCAACATAAGATTCCAAAGAGCTTCTTCGAGCTCAGCAGACTTAAGCCTCTCGCCAACCGTGACAGGAGATGCTTTATTTTCAAAAGGTCTTCTATACCAAATTATATCAATATTTGAAAAAATGGGAACAATATCGCTTCCAATCGTGAACAGATGCTCGACGTCTGTATTTACTTGCTGGCAAGAAAGCCAGCTAGGCGCTCGCTCGATAATATAGGCAGCAGTAGCATCGGAGGAATTGCTCCAAATAACAAGGTTCATGGAAGGCCTAGCTTGACGAGCGACCTATCAGGATGCTCTTTGGCAACTTCTGTTATCGTCTTTGTGGAGCGAGATGGCTTGGTTTTTATGCTTAAAATATGTGTATCGGGAGATTCGCGATCTTGGCGCGTTTGAGTCTGCGTTTCACTTGAAGACGAACAAGATCTTGGCATTTTCTCTAAATAGCATTCAAGCAAGCATGTGGGAGCCGGAAGCGCTTCAGGCTTAGTGTTATCCGTGAAACGCTGCCCTGTTAAATTGTTCACGAAACTCTCCAAGAAATAGAGTGATTTTATTCTGTTCATAGCACACGGCTGCAAAGCATGACAATGCCTCAGGCCAGTCCAGCTACTTCTTCTCGGGTTCTCTGAACTACGGAACCCATACTGCCCTTTCCCGAGAACCATCTCGGGCCTCTCATGAGTGGAATCTGAGATCCCGACACACACATGGGCTTCGCTGTCAACTCTTCCAGATGTAGCCATGGTTCGCGGGTCCGAGAACCAGCTGATCACAGAACCACGCAGGACTCGACTGCTCTGTAGAGCCCCGCTGGCAAGAGCAAGCAGTCACGCCCAGCACCTGTGCTCTCAGCCGCCCAGTCGGAAGCTGCTCAAGCCCAAGCCTTCTGGGCCCAGCACACCACCCTGATCGCTCTGCAGCCCTCCCTGCAGATCACCGCCGACTGCTGGGCCCTGCTTGCTGCCCCTGACGGCACCAGCCGCAAGGAGCACTACCTCCCCAAGGGGGAGCGGGAACCGGATACCGCCTACCGCAAGCGCCTCGATGCAGCCCGTCCATCAGGCTTCTTCCGCGATGCGTTGCGCACCTACGCCGGTATGCTCAGCCGGGGTAGCTGGATCTGCCTCCCGGCCAGCCTGAGCTCGGTGCTCACCGACGTGGACGGTCGGGGCACGGACCTGGGTGTCTTCCTCGCTGCTGCCGACCTGCTGGTGCTGCGGGACGGGGCTGCCCTGGTGCTGGTGCTCCCCCCCGAGCACAGCTGGCCCAGCGAGGGCGACCGGCAGGAGGCCCTGCGCCGTGGGGATCGGCTGTCCCTCCCCCGGCTGCAGTTGGTGCCTCGCTCCAACTGCCTGAACTGGGAGCTGCCGGTCTCCTACGGGTTGCCGGGACGGATCATCTGGCGTGAGCCTGTGAACCGGCCCATCAGCGCGGAGCCCTCTGGAGCCGAGGGGGCAGTCACCGAGCAGATCAACGCCCTACTAGGCGATGCCGATGCTCCAGACCGTTGGCACTACCGCAGCCTGCAGCTGCTCACTGCTGGCGACGCTGTCACCGGGCTGCAGCTGGCCCATCACCCTGTCTGCGCTGACCCCCAGGCCGCCAGCGGCTGGCGCTGCGACGAGCCGGTGGTCACGACCTATGAGGGGATCCATAGGCTGCCGGCCTGCTGGTACACCTCCGATGGCTCTGCCTTCGGGGAGGGGGACCTGCCGCACTTGGGCCTGGCGCACCAGTACCTGAACCACTTCCGCTGCAAGAGCGAGTACGAGGAGCTGCTCTCCCGCACTGCCCTGCCGGTGGGGGTGCGCAAGGGGATGGTGGACGCCATGGGCAACAGCCAGGCCGGCCCGGTGGTGCTGGGCCCGAACACCTGCATGGATTTGCCCTCGGATGCGTCCTTCGAGTTCGTGGAGATCAGAGCGCGGTCCCTTGCCGAGCACCGGGCCTGGCTACAGATTCTCGACGACACCATGCGCCGCGATGCCCTGATCCCCTCTCAGAACCGAGGTGCTGCCCGCACCGAGATGGAGATCAGTCTGACGGCCTCGCAGAGCTACGCGCTGCTGCAGGCGATGGCGATCCAGAAGGCTTCGCTGTTCTCCACGCTCCTCCAGCACTGGTGTGCCCTGACCGGTGAACCCCTCGATCCAGGCGCCGGCCTGCAGGTGACGGTGAGCCCCCTCACCCCACCGAACCAGCCCCAGCCCCAGGTGAAGGAGTGGATCGAGCTCTTCGACAAGGGGGTGATCAGCCGGGAGGAGCTGCGCCACCAGCTGGCCCTGGCCACGGCCAACGCCATCAGCAGTCCGACGCTGGATGACAGCCCGGCCACCAGGGCGGGGGAGGGGAGCAACACCCCAGATCCCAGCTTTCCCGTGAGTTCGGCCCCGGTGCCCCTCAGGCAAGAGGAGTCAGCCGCGCCCTCCGCTGCATGAGCCAGACCCCGACCGACTCGCCCTACCGCTGGCGGGCTGCTGACCTGGAGGGGATTCGTGTCGCCCTCTCGATCCCGGCCCGCCTGCCCGCGATCCGCGCCATCAACGACGCGATGGCGGATCTCGAGCAGCTCTACCCCGATGCCATCCCCACAGCCCGACGGGAGCTGGATGCCATCGCCGCCATCGACACCGAGCTGGCGGGGCTGGGGCCAGATCAACTCCAGGCGCCGATCGAGAGCCGCCGCAAGGCCGTCAGCCCAGATGCCCTGCCGGAGGACGGCACCCTGCCGGTCAAGAAGGCGGATGTGATCGAGTACGACACCGAGCTGCTGCGGGAGGAGACGATCACCCGCTACGGCGAGGGTCTCTCGATCGAGCAGGCGCTGCGCCGCCAGCGGGGCAGCCATGCCCAGGCCCTGCTGCTGATGCTCCCCACCCTGGCGAACTGGAGCCGCGATTCGCAGCTGAGCGGCAACGGCGGTGCTTTTACCGCAGCGCTGGAGCGGGGCTGAGCCATGACCAGCAGTCCCGCCCATGGGGCGTTGCCTCCGTCGGCGCTGCAGCCCTACGCCAACGCCCGCATCCTGCTGTTCTCCAACGCCATCGCTGGCGTGCTGGATTCCGAGCGCACCGGCCGCTTCCTGTTCGAGGGGTTTCTCAAGCGCCTGCGGGGGATCTCCAGCAAGGAGAACGCCCCGGGGCTGGACACAGGGGACTTCACCTACGAGGGCTACCTCACCCGCGGGGCGGTGCTGCCGCTGACACCGTCCCAACCCTGGGACTGGTTGGCCACGGACATCGCCTGGAGCACCAGCGGCATCCGACCGGTGTCTGCCACCACACCGGCGCTGCTCACCCCCTGTTTCGGGGCTGTCTGGTTGGGTCCGCTTGCCGAGCTCACCCCAGCGGGGGTGCTGCCGTCGCCAAGCCGCGGCCAGTTCGCGGCGTTCTCGGTGACTGAATTCGGTGGCATCTACGGCGCCGGTGGCATCGGCTCCTTGACCCAGCCGTTGCTGGGCGAACGGATCCAATCGGCGCTCAAGCCCAACCGGGTGGTGGTTGTCAGCACCGGCGACAGCCTCAACGTGCTGGCGGAGCGCCACGGCACCACCGTCACCACCCTGCGCGGCCTGAACCCCACCATCACTGCTCGGCCATCGGATCAACTGCCGCTGGGGAGCTGGCTGTTTCTGCCCAAGCGCCGCGCCGCGACCAACGCCGACACCAGCACCACCAGCCTGCCGGCTGGCTTCTACACGCCCGAAACCCTGGCCACTTACCTGGGGGTGTCGCTCTCCACCATCTACAGCTGGAACTCCAGCGGCTACGGCCCTCCCTTCGTGAAGCTGGGCAACCTCGTCCGCTACACCTACGAGGACGTGGAGCTCTGGCTGGCCAGGCAACTGGAGCTCTCGCGGGGCTGACTAACTGCTCAGAAGGAAAGAGGCCCTACTTCTTGGCCCCTTCGGTGTTGGTGTCGCTGCTGTTCTGGTGGCCGTTCAGGTGTTTCTCGCAGGCCATGGCACCGCTGCCTCCCAGCACTGCCGCGGCGAGCAACGCAATCGAGAGCAGGCGCTTCACGGGGGGCAGGCATCTGAGGTTGACCGTAGGCAGCTCCACGGCTTCCGCTCTCTCTCCGCTGTCGTCTCCTCACAGATCGATGGCTGGCAATAGCTGGAGAGCACAGCCCGGACGGGGTGCTCCTCCACGACAGCCGCGATGGGTCATGGCCACTGCCACTGCTTCTTCCACCTCCAGCACCACCGCCACCAGCGGCCAGGGCGCTGACGACAATTACGCCGCCACGGGCCAGCCCGGTGAGGCCACGACAGCCGGAGGCCCCTCGGGCGATCCCAACGGCATCGGCGGCCAGGGCGGCACTGCTGCCAGCGGCGGCGACAACTCCGGCGCTGCTCAAACCGAAGGCGGTGCTCCCCTCACTGACGAAAGCCGCCTCACCGAGCCCCTGCGGGCCGAGCGGCGCAAGAGCAACCAGCTCGAGAAAGAGATCCGCACCCTCCGCCAGCAGCTGAACCGCTTCTCAGAGATCAATCCCGAGGAGTACGCCCGCCTGCAGGAAGCCGAACGGCAGAAGCAGATCCTCGAGCAGCAGATGGAGCTGCGCGAGCGCCAAATGGAGGAGGCCTCCGCCCAGAAGGTGGCCGCTGTCGCCGCTGAGCGCGACGAGGCCAAGCAGCAGATCCTCCAGCTCCGCAAGGACCGTCTGCTGGAGCGTGCCTTCTCCCAGGCCGAGGGCCGCACCGGCGGCGACACCCGCGGCACATTCTTCGACATCTTCAAGGGGCAGCTGGGCACCTGCTTCCGTCTCAGCACCGGTGGGGACGGCAAGGACGTGCTCGAACCGCTCGACTCCCAGGGCAAGCCCCTGCTCGGCGATGACGGGCGGCCGATGACGACCACGGAGTTCCTCGATCAGATGCGCGTGCATCCCGTCTACGGCTTCCTGTTCCAGCAGCGCGGCCCGGCCGGCATGCAGGCCGCTGGAGCACTGACGGCATCAGGCATCGGCAGCAACGGCGAGCCGATCAATCCGCAGGCCATGTCGGCATCGGAGCTCTACCGGGCGTCTTTTGCGGTCAGTGGTCGCGGGGCTCGTCGCTGAGGCCTCTGCTCACCCAATGGCACGGCGACCCCGCAGCTTCTACGCATCCCTCTCCTTCCGGCCGCCCGAGCCGGTGGCTGCAGCAGCCCGCCGTGCCCTGGAGCGCCGGGCCCAGCAGCCACCCTCCAACCGGGGCATGACGCCAGTAGGCCTGGCGCGAGCCCGGCAGCTGCTCAACCGCCAGCAGCTCTCGCCCACCACCATCGATCGCATGGTGAGCTATTTCGCTCGCCACGAGGTCGACAAGCTGGGCTCCAGCTGGGATGCCTACGGCAAGGGCCGCCAGGCCTGGGATGGCTGGGGCGGTGACCCCGGCCGACGCTGGGCCACGGCTGTCGCCCGGCGGATGGATGCAGCAGAGCAAGCAGCTCAGCGCTCAACCAATCCACCCCGCCGCCGCTGACGCGCGGGTCGATCAACCCGGCAACCGCCCGGAGCCTGGAAAACACAACCAGCCAAACGATCAACGGCTCAAAAGGGGAGAAACTGACGCGAAAAAAATCGCGAATTCTCCTCATAATTTGCGTTTCAAAATCAGCTCCCTGCAGCTCCCTGTAGATCCCCGCAGATCGCCGTAGAAGAACGCAAACCTGGGGGTATTCCCCCTGTTTCCGGGAGCGGTGCAGCGTGCCTCGGAAATTTTTCAGGTTCTGGGAAATCCCCTTCTCAGGCCCTGCTGTCCTGATCGGCTCCCGCGCCAGCCGCTGATCCTCCTCCACCGGTAGTGGAGACAGGGAGCTCGTGCCACCATTGGTAGTGGCAGCGGACCCTGCGCTGATGACGGCCACCACCTTCAACGTCCAGAACCTGCGGGGCCAGTCCCTGCTGTTTCGCTGTCTGGAGACGGGCTTCGTGACCACGGCACCAGCCCTCACCCGCTATCAGCAGGGCCGGGGCATCGACCCCAGCCGCCGCGAGTTGGTGGGTGAGCGACCCGAGCAGTGGTGCAGAAGTCGGCCGGTGACGATCTGCGAGCACTGCGGTGCGGCGATCAAGGGCAACCAGTGGACCGTCCGCCAACACCAGCAGAGCCAGCGCTGTAGAAGGTCGAGGACGCCGCTGCCGGTCTGATGGACCATCCGTTCTGGCTCCTGGTGCCCTGGCTGGTCTTCTCCATCGGCATGGGGCTCAAGACCTGGAAGGTGACTCGGCTGATCAACCATCAGCTGCGCAGGAGTGCCTGGGGGGTGGAACCGTTCCGAGCTGGGCTGGAGCGAAACTGGCAGCGGAATCAGTCGCTGAGCTGAGTCAGCCGAAAGCCCCGGGGGCCCGCAGGCCCGCCGGGGCAGGGGCCGCAGCCCCTGGCGGCTCACAGCACCGCCACGGTGCCCAGCCGCTTGGCCTGGAGCTTGCGGGCCAGCTGATGGGCCAGCTGCGCCGGAATGAAGCGGGGCTTTTTGACCGGCAGCCCGCGGCGGCCATAGAAGACCGTGAGGCGCTCAGCATCGGGCGCCTTGATCCCGCCGGGATAGACGAACACCGCAAGCTGGCGGATCTCGCAGCGGGGGAAAGAGGAGGCCATCACGAAGGAGGCGAGGGACACCCGCGTCAGGCCCCGGCTGTAGCGACCTGGCAAGGACGCCTCGCAGAGGCGCCTGGCCCGATCCTTGCCAGGGCGAGACGGCTGGGGCAGCGGTGCCCCCTTTCTCCCCCTCGCCGACCGTGAGGCCTCCGGCCCCCGCGCGTGCTGAACCCCTTCATCAAAGGGCTGCCTGCTCTGGCGGTTCTTCCCCCCCGCAGCTCACACAGCAGCCTGGAAGAGTTTAATGTTTGGCAGCATGCTATATAATTGAACTGGAAGCTATTTATTGTGATCCATAAAATTTGTCGCTACGGAATCATTCTGCTGTCATTCGTTGGGGCATCTTCGCGCGCCAGCGAGTGGTGCCACGATGTAACAGAGGGAATCCCAAGGACCATCACTGGGGCTGTCCGCCTACATGTCTCAAGCCAATATGCTTTTGGATATGATGATATAAAGCGCGTCGTCGATGCTGGCGGAGGAATTGACTGCAGGCATACCAGGCCAGCGGCGAGAACTGAGCTGCTGGCCTGCTCTAACGGTCTTCGAGCCGTAGGAACGACCAAGGACCGACTATGTACCACTCAAGAGAAGTACGGAAGCGATTCAAGCAACCGTGCAATCTGCGCGCTGACCGGCGGCACGATTCCTGAGACAGACTGGAAGATAACGGATAAGATCGGCCAAGCCTTCAATGACTATGACGAGGACTGGGAGTCTCATTCCCCTGTTCGAGGATGCGTTCTCTCCTCTTCAGGGAAATACGAGCGTCGTGGATACAAAGCACTCGGTCTAACTGCAGGAGATTACAAGCTCTACTTCGTCAGGGAAGAGCTGGATGTCTACGATCCGAAGCGTCAGCCTTCTTTTTAGGTGAGCCCCCTCCTGCAGGAGGCCCGCCTGGCTGCCTGGCTTCAGAAGGGCAGCAGTGCCTCCAGCTCTGGATCGACCGGCATGGCTGGCGCGGCTGCTTGCTGCTCGCACAGCACCTGGGCTGCCAGCTCAGCCAGCCGTGGCCAGCGCCCGCTGCAGAACGCCAGATCCTCCAGCACCTGCCAGGAGAACTGCTGCAGCTGAGCTTTGCGGGACAGAGGGGCCATGGGAGGGCTCCGCGTAGGACCCCTCAGCCGGCGGGGGGCGGGTCAAGGGCCCGTCCACAACTGAGATGCGGAGCGCAGCGCAGCCAACGTCCCAGCGGCGGGCTCGTATCACCCTTGAGGCGCCCCCCGACCATGAGGAGGGCCGGAGCGGAGTCCCAACAGCGACCTTTCAGCCACATCACCGCTGCGCTGCTTCTGCCCATGGCAATAGGCAGTGACGTGATCTGGGGCCGGGCCCCGGGAGTGCAGCACCGATGGGCCTCACCCTGATCGAGGCAGCCAAGTACGAGACCCGCCTGGAGCACCTGGCGGTGATCAAGACCTTCGCTGAGGGCGAACTGCTCAGCTGGCTGCCGTTCATGAACATCGCCGGCGGCGGCCTCTTTTATTCCGTTGAGAAGGAGCTCCCCTCGGTGGGCTTCCGGGCGGTGAACGAGGGCTACAAGCAGAGCTACGGCGTCGTCGACCCCCAGTCAGAAGCCGTGCACCTGTTTGGAGGCGACGTGGATGTGGACCGCTCGATCGTTGATCTGCAGGGCCCCGAGGCCCGGGCGGCGCAGACCGAGATGAAGGTTCGCTCGATGCGGCTGACGCTGGAGGCGGCGCTGATCAACGGTGATGCCACCGCCAGCCAGGGCCGGGGCTTTGACGGCCTGGCCAAACGCCTCGCCCCGGGCAGCGAAATGGCGCTGAACAACGGCGGCGGGGCGCTGGATTTCGACAAGCTCGATGAGCTGATCGACTCGGTCAATTCCTACGGCGGCCGGAAGTATCTGGTGATGAGCAAGGCGATGCGCCGCCAGCTCAATGCCCTCGCCCGCCAGACCGTGGGCCAGGGCGTCTACAACGTGAGCACCAACAATCTGGGCGTGATGGTGCATCACTACCAGGAGTGCCAGATCCTCACAGTTGATCGCGACGCCCAGGGCCTGGAGGTGCTGGGTTACGGCGAGGCAGGGGGCACCAGCTCGATCTACTGCTGCACCTTCGGGGATCAGGCAGTGACCGGTCTGCAGGGCCCCTTCCAGGGCCGCTACGGCATCTCGGTGCGGGATCTGGGCGAGGTGCCTGATGCCCCGGTGTTCCGCACCCGGATCGATTGGTACGTGGGCTTTGGCGTCATGCACCCCCGCGCTGCTGGCCGGCTGCACTCCATTGCCCCGATCTCTTGAGGGGCCAGGGGCCCCTTCTCAATGGGGCTGGGGCTGCGCTTTGCGGTACTGCTCTCGGCCCAACAACCACTGCTTCTTTTCGTCTTTGAGACCGACCGATGACTCGCCTGAAAGCCAACGCCCTGCTGGATGCCGCCACGGTGCTGGTGGGCTGGACCAACCGCTCCGCCACCCGCGACACCGAGAAGGTGTTCACCAGCGGTGAGGTGGTGAAGCTCAACACCAAGCTCGACGCCGCTGCCCGCTTCTCCCTGCTGGTCTCCCATCCGGGCCACAGCGATGCGGTGACCGTGGTGCTGCACCTGGCGCCTGAACTCCGCGACGGAACCATGGGCACCTTCGTCCCCGTCGCCACCGTCGCCGTCCCGGCGGAAGGCGGTCGGGTCGAGGCCTACATCTCCGGCCACGACATCCTGCTGGACACCGCCGATGTGGATAACGCTGACCTGCCGGCGCTCTGCTTTGCCAAGGCCGTCGTCACCCCTTCGACCCCGGAGGGGATGGTCGTCGGCCTGACTGCCACCCTGCCGGCCTGAACATGAACCACTCCCCCATGGCCGGGCTCGCTGCCCAGGGGCCCCTTCCGGCCGGGATGCTGCGCATCCGCCTGGGCAGTCAGGAGCGCTACGTCTGGCCGGTGCATCTGCCCGGCTGGCTGGGGCTCGGCTGGCGTGTTGCTGGGGCCGAGGCATCAGCTGGAGCCCCATCAGCTGGGGTCGCCGCTGCAGATCCGCCGGCTCCCATCGCCGCAGATGTATGCCAGCTGCTTGAGCCGAACGATGCAAAACCTGCATCACCCCGCGGCCGGCGCGGCAGGCGCCGCAAGGAAGAGCCCGAGCAACTCGCGGCACCTGCTGACACCGGTGCCGGCACCGTCAACGACAGCAGCGACAGCGATGCCAGCGGCAATGAGCTCAGCAAACAGGAGCAGGACGCTGAACCCCCTGCTGCTGGCGGCGCAGAGCCGGATCCAGATCCCGACTCTGCTGCTGATCCATCGCCTGATGCAGAGCTGGCTCTCACCGCCCTGCCGGATGACCTCTTCGACGACCCGCTGATCTGATCCCCTGCTGGCCATGCCCTACCCCCTGCCCCAGCAACCCAGCACCGTGGGCGGCCAACGGGTACGGCTGCTTCCACCGATCGGCTGCCCAGGGGTAGAGCAGTGGGTGCTGCCGATGGAGTTCAGTCGCTGGGCCGAGCTGGGCTACCGCAAGGGACCCATCCCGGCCGATGACCTCGAACTGTTCTGGCTGCCGGCCGACAGCCGCTGGAATGAACCGGTCGGCTCAGCTGCGATCGAGCTGCTGATCAACCCGCGGCAGACCATCCCCTCACCGATCTCGGTGACCTGGGGCGACGGCAGCAGCAACGTGGTGCCCTGCCCCGCGGTCTCCAGGCAGGCCCCGCGGCTGCGGCACGTCTACGCCCAGCGGGCCGATGTAACCGTGCAGGTGCAGCTGGGGATGCTGATCGCCACGCTGCGAGTGGCCCTGGTGGGTTGTCCGGTGCCGCCCCAGCAGCTGCTGAACAACCGCGATGGTGGCGGCGGCACCGGTGGTGTGATCCAGCCGCTGATCCCCAGCGGCGGCATCACCGGCGAGCCCTACGACGGCCGCCATACCGTGGTCTGGCGCCTGCGGCTCCATCCCAATGGCGGCCTGGGCTTCATGCCGGACCCGAGCAGTGGTGAGCCGGCCCTCGCTGTGGTGCAGGAATCAGGTGTCGGCAGCCGCGCCACCCGCTGGTACTCCGGCGATGGGCCGCCGCCATCCACCCTGCAGCCCCCGCCAGCGGTGGGGGACTTCTATCTGGACCGCCTCAGCGGGCAGGTCTACGAACTCTCTGCCTGATCTCCCTGTGCCTGAGCTCAACAAGGGGCTGGCCGAGCGGGTGGAGGTGTTCACCCGTGCCACCAGCGATGCCCTGCAGAAAGCCGTCGGCGAGGTTCTTGATGCCCGCAACCCCTGGCAGCTGCTCTACCGGCTCTCGCGCATCGTGCTGCTGGGGCTGGTGCTCTACACCGCCTGGCTGCTGATCACCCTTCAACCGGACCTGGCCAAGCGGATGAGCACCACCACCGCCGCCACCCTGCAGGAACAGGTGAGCGCGCATCAGGGGCAGGTGCAAACCCTCCTGCGCAGCTCGATCGAGAGCAGCGGCGATGGTCTCCACACCCTGGCTCTGCTGCAGTGGGAGGGCGGCGGCAGCGTCACCGTGCTGGCGGTCGATGGGCGCCACGGCCAGCTGGCTCTGACGCCGGGACAACAACCGCTGCTGGGTGTGGAGATGGCCGAGGCCCTGGGCCATGTGGCGTTGGGCCTCTGTGCCACTGAGGGGCCCGCGGCCCTGCCGATGGCGGTGCGTTCGCCGGCAGGCAGCAACGGCGTGATCCTGGTCTGTCCTGTGGGTTGCAGCAGTGCAGGGCGCAGCCAGGGACTGCTGCTGGCGCTCTACGACCAAGAACGACCAGAGTCCTCTGGTGGCCTGCACGAGCGGCAGCAGAAGCAGTTGCAGCTGATTTCCCAGCGACTCGGCCAGCTCCTGGCGCAGCGCTGAGCGCAACTCCAAATTTGGCGTCGATTAGGAGTTGGTTTGGAGTTGTGCATCCCGCGCTGGCAAGAGCCAGTGATGCCGCCACCTGCACTCGATGCCCCTCTCCTGGCGTCAGCTCGCCTCGCTACTCGGACCCGCTGGACCGATGCCGCCCCAGCTGGCCTTGCTGGCGAGCCCCCAGGCCAATGACCGGCGCATCCTGCTGCGGGCACCCCAGGTCCTGACCATCAGCCGCGTCGATGCCGTGCTCAGCGGCGGCACCAGCCCCAGTGTCTCCTTCTCACTGCGCCATGGCGCCGATGTTTCCGCCACAGGCACAGCTGCCACGACGGATCCGATCACCGTCACCAGCACCACGACCGGCAGTGCGAGCACGAGTTTTCAGGTCCCAGAAATCCCCGCAGGTCACTGGCTGTGGCTGCAGATCACTACTGCCTCTGGCTCACCGGCGGTACTGACGGTTTCGATCGCGATGCAGTAAGGACTCCTGCCTTCCGGAAGGGAAGACAGGAGGCTGGGCCGGGCTGGGAAAGCTGGGGCGCGGAACTGCACGCGCCCGGCGTCGCCGGTCTTGTTCAGCAGGTGGCCGGGGTGGCGCTGCCTGCCTCGGCAACACTCCACCTCTATCCAGACCCCGCAGGCCCCGACCGTCCCCCGATGGGGACAATCCCGCTCCATGGCAATAGCCGATGACGCAACACCCGTCTGGCTGCCATGGGGTCCTGGAATTCCACCGGTTCAATCCGCGGTCCTGAGGGACCCGCCGGCCCGCAGGGCTCTCCCGGCGTTCAGGGCAACCAGGGGCCTGCTGGTCCCCAGGGGGCCCAAGGGCCTGCTGGCTTGCAGGGTCCAGAAGGTCCCGCTGGCCCTTCTGGCCCGGCTGGTCCGACCGGATCGCAGGGCATCCAGGGCCCAGCCGGGATCGGCATCAACTTCAAGGGCTCGGTGGCGGCACTCGCCAACCTGCCCGCCAATGCCGCCCAGGGCGATGCCTACCTGGTGCAGGCCGATGACTCACTGCGGGTGTGGGACAGCGGCACCAGCAGCTGGGTGAATGGCGGCTCCATCCAGGGGCCCCAGGGACCAGCCGGTGTGGCGGGCCCCGCAGGTGCCGCTGGTCCCCAAGGCCCGGCCGGCCCTCAAGGTCCGCAAGGCATCCAGGGACCTGCCGGTATCGATGGCCTGATCGGCCCCCGCGGCACGGGCTGGTTCACCGGTAGCGGTGCTCCACCGCTGAACATCCCTGGTGCGGTGGATGGCGACCTCTACCTCGACCTGCTCACCGGCACCGTCTACCAGCTCGGCCCGATTCGCGTGGCCGATCTGCCCGCCATCGGCAGCTCCTTCCAGGGCGGCTACTACGCCGGTCTGATCAGCCACACCGCCAATGGGGTGGCCACCCATGCGTTGATCATTTCGCCCAAGGCTTCTGGCTCGCTGCTGAACGTGGCCTGGAAGACGGCGAACACCTCCACCACGGGCACCACAAGCGTGTTCGACGGCTGGGCGAACAGCGAGGCGATGAACAACGCCAGCCATCCGGCGGCGCAGTTCTGCCGCTCGCTCTCGATCGGCGGCTACGACGACTGGTATCTGCCGGCCACCCAGGAGTGGGATGTGCTGTATCGGTCCTTCAAGCCGGAGGCGACGGCCAACGGCACCTATTCGGGGGCGGGCTATGGCGCCAACCCCTATGCGGTGCCGGCGGGCGGCAACTACACCGACAGCAACCCGGCCCTCACCTCGGTGCTCGCCTTCCGCGCTGGTGGGGCGGAGACGCTCAAGCACTTCGACGAGGCCTACGGCGACGATCCCTTCCTGCACTGGACCTCCACCCAGGTCGCCAGCGGCACCGCCTACCAGCGGATGACCTACATGGGCGATCAGTTCGCCGAGAGCAAGACGATCGCCTCCGCCACCCAGGTGCGCGCCATCCGCCGCATCCAGGTGCTGCCTTGATGCTTCGTCCGACCGTCTGTTGCTGAGGGTGATGGGCTGATGGCCAGCTGGCTGCCGCGCACCCAGATCCCTGGCCAGCGGCTGAGCGTGAGCGCCACCACCACGCCCCTGCTCCCCGGGGCCAGCGCCCTACTCGACCTGCCCGGTCTGGGGCGGCTCGGCCATTTCCTGGCTGTCAGCACCGATGCGCCGGGCTGGGTGAGCTTCTACAGCTCGCTGGCGGCGCGGGAATCCGATGGCAGTCGTCCGATCACCCAGGACCCGGCCCCGGGCAGCGGGGTGCTGCTCGATCTAGCCACCACCACCGCCTCCCTCACGGTCACCGCCCCGCCAGGCGGCACCTACTTCTCCACCGATACCGCGGCGGCCATGCCGCTGCTGCGGGCATTGGTGCGCAACACCGGCACCAGCCAGGCCGCCATCGCCGTGACCGTGACCGCCGTCGTGCTGGCGCCTTGAGATGAGGCCCACCCGATGAGCAGCCGCACCCTGATCGACATCAGCCGCCTCGGCACCGACACCTCCTGGCCCTCGGTGGCGGTGGAGGTGAACGGCTATCTGCAGAACTGGATCGCCGCGGCCAACGCCCAGGTGAGCCAGCACCAGCTGCGCATCGCCACCGCACCCAACCCCGAGGCCACTGCCACGGACCCCTGCGGCTGGCGCATCGAGGCGACCCTCGCCCAACTCACCCCTGGCGGGGAGCCGGCGGTGCTGTTGCTGGAGGTGTTCCTCACCGGCACCACCCTGCAGATCAAGCCGGGCATCGGCAACACCGAGCCCTACGTGGGGGCCGACACCGAACAGGGCTGGGTGTACCCCGCCGGCGATGTCGGCTACAGCAATGGCACCTGGAGCACCACGCCGCTGCCGTTCAACGCGCAGGTGGGCTGGTCGCTGGCGCCAGGAGCTGAATACTTCGTGTTCGCCTACAGCCAGCACCGCTTCACGAACAGGCAGGCGGTGCCGCTGCTGATCGCTCGCGACCAGGTGTCCGGCCACTGGATCCTGGCGGGCACGCCTCCCACCAGCACCAGCGATGCTCTGCGTGCGGTGAGCTGGAACGCCCGCTCCGGCCAACCCTCGGGCTCGCGCGGCCTGCTGCGCGAGAGCTTCTCGGCACCGGTGATGATCCGCCGGCCGGGCGAGCTGGTGATCGCCACCACCGATTGGAGCTACTACGAGAGCGCCAACGAACCGGCCCAGTTCTGGGAGCCACTGCTGTTGCCGCCCGACTTCGCGGCCCTCAACGTGAGCAGCGCGGCGATGAGCTACTACAAGTCGCCCGATGGCAACGAGTGGCTGGCGATCGGCGGCCACGGCCTACTGCTGCGCACCAAGGACGCGTCTGCTCCCCAGGGAGGCGCAGGGCCATGACCTACCAGGTGTTCTGCCAGAGCTTTGCCCCCGGCAGCTGGAAGTGGACCAGCAAGGATCCCGCTGGGATCGGCATGCAGCTCGATGCCGCCTTCCGCGCCTTTGCCGCTGTGGTGAACGCCCTGCCCGGCAACGCCACCACACCGCTGAGTGTGGTGCGCTCCCATGCCGATGCGACCGCCAACCGCTGGGGTTACACCTGGCAGCTGGGCCACCCCGTTGAACCTGCGCATCTCTGGTTTCTGACTGAAAGCACTACCGCCCAGGGGGAGACCCAATCCAGCAGCAGTGCGGTCTTTGGGAACGCGCTGGCGAGCACCTTCACCAACAACACCAGCAACGGCGGTTACGGCTCCTACAGCAGCTCCACCGGCAACAGCACCGCGCTGGCCTACGTCGACAGCACCCTCACCGGGGCCACGTCGATCGGCGCGATCCTGCTGATCGCCCAGGACACCACTCCTGGTAAGGAGTTCTTCTGCTGGGCCCTCAAGACCCATGGCGGCAACGATGACCTGCACCGCGACAGCTGCCATGCCCTCTACAAGAGCCCGGGCACCACGGGCTGGAACTCGATTGCGATCTTCCCCCGCACCAGCAAGCAGTTCTACGGGCAGGTGGTGCTGCACGGCTATTCGGGCAACCGCTTTGGCGGTCTCCCCTCGGCCATCGGCTCCAGCATCACCGCCAACGGCCACCAGCTGCGCAGCGGCATCGCCCTGGGCCACTACGACTTCGTGCTCCAGGCCCAGGGGCTGTTTGATTCGCCGCCGCCGCTGATCCAGCTGCCGGCGCCGCTGTTCATCGGCTCCACAACCATCCGCGGCGCCAGCACCCATTTCGGCAAGGTGACCCGTCCCGATGGGGTGATGCTGCAACTGGGGCAGCGCTCCAGCGAGCGGGATGTGTGGCTGTGGGTGCCAGCAGGCACCAGCCACAACCAGCCCAGCCCCTGGAGCTCACCGCTGACCCTCAGCCACTGGCGGGAATGCAACGAGCTGCACTTCATCACTGGTTTGCCACCTGAGGGGCTGCAACTGATCACCAGCACGGCGGACTTCATCCGCCACTTCCCGCCCATGAGTGCGGTGGGCGCCCGCCAGCACCCGCAGCAGGGACCGCTGCTCTCCGGCTCCGCTGGTGGGGGAGGAGGAACCGGTGGTGGAGGGGAGTCAGGAGGCGGACCGACGCGACCTACAACAGGCCTGCTCTGGCCGCGGGGGATCTGATCCGCGGAATCAAAGAGCACCTCAGGCTCTCCCCGCTGAATGCAACGGATCGCGCCCAGCGTGCCGCGCTGAACCTGATGAACTTCGCTACCTGCGCGATGGTGACCAGATCCCCCGAGCGCTGAGAGATGAGCTGGTCGGATCTGGAGCGGTTGGTGGTTGATGCAGAAGCCAGTGCCCAACTCCAGGGCGTCCTGCGCCGTTGCAGCAGCCGCACCAACCTGCTGCAGACGGCACGGCGGTTGGGGTATCGGGTGACCCACAACGATCTGCGCCATGCCTGGTTGCAGCACCTCCAGGCCGCCGAGGCCCAGGAGCCCAGCGCGCTCAAGCCCGCCACGGGCGCGCGGCGCTGAGAGCCGGCTGGCTCTACACGCTCCAGCGCAGCGGCTCCTCCCAGCCGGCCTCTGGGCAGATCAGATCCCAGCAGCAGCCGATCGGCTGCGGAACCGGCAGGGAGAAGAGCACCAGCTGCCGGGCGACCTGCACTGGGTGACGGCGCTGTGGCTTGCGCTGGCGGGAACGGCAGGTAGTGGTGGTGGTGGTGGCTTCCATGGCGAACGGGAGAAGAAACGCCCCCCTCCACGCCCCTGAGCCCCGGGGTCAAGGCCACCGCTCAGGTGCTCGCCTTGGCCTTGACGCTGGGGCGCTGCCAGCCCACCGCAACTGGTGGCTGCTGGCCGCGGGGCGGACCATCGGGGAGGTGCTCTCCTGCGCCGTGGACCACCGCCAACCCCGCACTGCCCTACCGCTGCGCTCCGCCACCGCCGGCATGAGCAACCCGCCCTGGACCTCGCCTCCGGACTTGGCCCAGCCCACTGGCGGAGAGGCACATCAGGGGAGTGAAATGCCGGGATCAGGGCTCCCGGCGGGCCCTGGCCCTCAGGCCATCTGCAGCCTGAGCTCAGCCAGCGCCTCACGATCAGCCTCCAGCTGGCAGCGCTGCAGCAGCTCCTGCTGGGCCAGCAGCCGCTCATCCAGCTCATCCACCCGTGCCAGACACTGCTGGATCGCCGGAAGCACCTCCTCCTCCAGCAGGGTGATCTCCTCTTCTCCATAGGGCTGCTCGATCCAGGTGCGGCGCAGCGGCAGCCCCCGCCGGCGCACCAGGATCTCCTCCACTGAGCGCAGCGTGGACTCGAGCAGCAGAAACGGATCCTCTTCTGGGCGGCAGAACGGCGAGGAAGCGGCGGACAGCATGGCCATGGACTCGGCGCCGAGAGCGGCGCAGCGACGGGACCGATCCCAGCGGAGGCCCGACGCCAGGAGGGCCTCAAACTGGAGAGGCCCGGAGCAAGCTCCACTCAGCGATCCAGCAGGGAGCTCATGCGACAGCTCCGGCTTCGCTGGGGTCAGCCGCCTGACGCCGCTCGGCGTAGCCCGCAGCCCAAACCGCTGGGGCGATGCCTTCTGGCACGCAGGCGCGGTAGGTCTCGCTGGCCAGGATCTCCTGCACGGACTCGCCCAGCAGCTCCACTGAGCGGCTGCCCGTCAGCCGATGGGAGAAGGTCTGCTGCAGCCGCAGCAGGTACCAGGCCGAGCCCTCCAGACCAGCGTTGAACTTGGTCCACATCCCCGCGTCCCTGCGGGCATCGAGCACCATATCGCGGGCGTTGTGAGCCTTGTCGGCGGCGCTCACCAGTAGCGACTCGGGTGAGGCGCTCTGCAGGTGCTCGATGTAGCGGGTCTTGCGCAGCAGCCAAGGCTCTTTCTCCCCTCCCGCTTCCACCGCACCGGTGGTGTCGGTGCAATCGCGGACGATCTGGGCCACCCGCAAACCAAAGCGGGCGGCGATCTGGCTATCACTCACGCCGGCATCCTCGATGGCGTCGTGGAGCAGGCCCGCGATGGCCTGGTCCTCATCGCCACCGTCTTCCCAGACCAGGGAGCTCACGCCGATCAGGTGAGAGATGTAGGGCACAGGTTTCCCCTTGCGATGCTGGCGGCGATGCAGCTCACCAGCCCATCCCAGGGCATCGATGTAGCGCTGGCTGTGGGCCTGCTGCGCTTGGTTCTCAGTCATGGCTCTCCTGTGGTGTGGTGTCTCTCATCAAGCGGGTAGTTCACAGCTGGGATTGGGCCTGCTGCCGCTGCCGGTGCTCCTGCAGCAGGCGCTCCCACTCCTCTGGTGGCAGCGGCTCCTCAATCGGTCCATCGTCAAAAGCAGCCGCATCGAAATACTGGCGGGCACGCTGCTCCGGGATCTGATCCCACCAATCACCACCCATCAACCGCGCAAAGAGATCCGGGAACGGCTCCCAGGCACCGCGGATGCCACTCCAGAGGGCCTCACTGCCTGGCTCGCCGCTACGTCGAGCCAGCAGCACCGGCAGACCGTGGTTGCCGTCGAGGTCATCCTGCCAGGGATCCTCCTTGGCGTAATAGACGAAGGAATTGGTCATCAGGGCCTCCGGGATGGGGAACACCTCCCCCGGCGAGCGCCTGGAGGTTCATTGTCTCCCGGCTGCTGCAGCCCTGGAGATGACAGAGGCCCAGCGGCGGCAGAGACCACTGGGCGGCGAAAACGCCTGGCTTTCGCCATAAGCTGGCCCTAATACAGCCCTGCGTTGCAGGCATCTCCGCCAACTGGTTGGCGCAAGAGGTCTCAAACCTCAGAGATTCTGCGAAGAGATCACAAGCGCACCCGTTAGGGCCGCGCCCCTCAGCTGCAGTGGGCCGCTGCCGCCCGGGGCCATGGGCCGAGAAGGGAATCACCAAGGGACGATCGGCCTGGGCACAGAGGGGAAGGCCAAAGCGGCTTGTGGGGCAGGCCACAAAGAGAACGCCCCCATGGCAAAACATCGCCGGAGCCTCGGGCGGCCTGACTCGTTATCTGACCGCAGGGAAATCAGACTCCTTCCACTTGAAGTCCTTTGCCTCGCGTCTGACCTTGCCGAGTGGCAAACCGGTTGCAGCCTGTATCTCAGTTTCAAAGAAGCGGCTGGCGTCCCCGTTGTCGAATGCGAATGCGAGCTCAGCGACCTCTCCTTCCGGTGTGTAATAAGCAATCGAAAACGTCGACTTAAAGGAGCGCAGCCCGAAGGCGAGCAACCCTGGTGCCCCAAAGAGAAGGGTGGCACCTGCACCTAGTACGGCATTGGATTGGCTACCTGGCCCTCCCTTTGCCCAGCTGGTGACAGCATCAACGGGCACGGTCTTGCCATCAACGATCAAGCGATCACCAAGGATCTTGACCACGCAGTCGCGTTTGCTGGAGCAACGAGCTTCATAGGAGCCCGCCTGGACCGCCAAGGGGATGAAAAGCAACTGGGTCGCCAGTAGGACGGGAAGAGTGCGGCGAAAGCTCATTGGCGTTTCTCAGTTCATGGACCGAACGTCGGTGGGCTTGGCCTTGGGATCGATGGCTGTCTTCCCGACCTGCACGCCGCCGTTCTCTTCCCACTTGAATTCAAAGAAGTAATCAAAGATCGACTCTCCCTCTGGCAGCTTGACAACATTGCCGTTACCAATCACGCAGCTGGCAGGGTCATCCCAGCCGGACTGGGTTTGCTTGCATGCTCGAGCCGCAATGACGCTGTGATCCCACCACTTGGAGTAGCCAGTCCAGCCATTCACAATCAAGGTGCTCTGCTTGATGATCACACTGCGGCCATCCACCACATCAAAGATGGCCCAGCTGTTGGGCGCGCCTGAAACCCAGGCATTACCGCCTGAAAGCTTCACCTTGTAGACCACGATCTTGCCCTTGAGATCGGCGGAGTAGCCAACGCCCTCCAGATCCACATTGGCTGGATTGCCTCTGGGAGCCGCAAGCTCTTCTCGAGGAGCACCGATCGCCGCACCCGCCGATGCGATCAGAGCAAGGGCAACGAGAACTATGCGGTTTCTGCATAAATTAACCATCATTCTTCCGCTGCGACTGCTATCGAATCTATGCGAACAGCCCCATGGCGAGACCTGAATTGAGTTGCGCGGCCCGTTGGGGCAGGCTGACTGCAAGCAAGGTGCGGACGCGATGGTGGAAGCCGAGCAGCTGAAGGCTGTGCTGGAGGCGATGGCCTCGGGACCCGTTGCCGATGCCCGCCGCGAGGCCGAACGGCAGCTGGAGAGCTGGATTCAGGAGCTGCTGGATGCGAAGGTGCGCCATTCGCTGACGGCGACCAGCGGGCTGGATGAGCTGACGGCTACCGCGCTGACCAACGCCAAGGGGCTGTCGGCTGCTGGAGCGGTGGTTCTGGATCGCTTCCGCTACCGGCTGGCCCATGTGGCGATGCGCAACCAGCAATGGCAGCAGGCGTTAAGGCTGCTGGATGTGGTGCTGCAGGGCAGCGGTGAGCTGACCCGGGCCCGGCTCTACCGCACGGTCTGCAGGCTGAGGGGAGAGGGCCGCATCGACGATGAGGCCCTGCGGGAGCTGGTGCAGCGCTACCGGCAGGACGGCATGGAGCGGCCAGGTGCACCATCGCTGGATGTGCTGGTGCAGGAGCCCACCACATGCCTGCTGGAGCTGCTGCTGCTCTGCCAAGGCAGCGAGCCTCAGCTGCTGGATCAGCTCTATGAAGACCAGGGCCGGCACCGCACCACTGGCCTGAAGCTGTTCATCCAGCCCCAGGGCGAGCGCTGCAAAACCGTGGTGTTGAGCGAATGGCTGGCCCAGGCCCACCTGGACGAACTGGCCCAGGAGGGCTGGCTGGTGGTGGACAGCACGGTGGAGAGCATCGGCGAGCAGGGCCGGGGCAGCGAACTGTTCTGTTCCAACTTCCCCGTGGCTGTGCTCATGGGCTTGGCGCAGGTGCTGGCTGATGCCGCGACAGTGCCTCTCGGAGGCAACAGGGGGCTTTCTTCTGCGGCAGTCCAGGATCGATTTCTGACGCGCGACGATGGTCATCTGGTCAAGCCCGACAAAGAGCCCCGCTGGGAGTACGTGACCAGTGGGGTGCTCAAAGAGCATCCCGACAGGAAGGTGATTTGCCGTGAGCGGGCATGGAACACCTGGCGGCTGGAGCCTCCCTATGTGGTGGTGCTGAGGGATTCGGCAACTGCGGTGCGCCAGGCAACCGGCAGATCCCAGTGATCAATGCCGCAAAGGATGTGGCGCTTGTAGGACGCTTCTGCCCGTAGGCCTGAACGGCGCCTGTGATCACAGGGCACGTAGGCCAACGCCTCAAACATGGCGCCGCAGTGGCTGCGAACCATCACCCGCTCCTGGCGGTAGTGCCCGTAGTCGACCCCCTCCGCCTCATCCAGCTCGGCCAGGTCGGCAGCTGAGTGGTGTGTGACCACCCCCCAGGTGACGGCGCCGCTGCAGGGCTGGATTCCGGCATAGCCGTTGGTGGACTTGCCCCAGGCCTGCTTGTCGATCGCCCAGCTCCAGCCATCCAGCTGCACCACCATTCCCTCGCCGTCCCAGTCTCGGCAGCGCTCCTGCAGGCGTTTGGGGTTGAGGTTGGAGCCGTAGTGCAGCACCGGGGTGGTGTCCCAATCCCCATTGGGGATCACGGGATAAGGAGCCACCTGCTCGCTGGTGCCGTGATACACCCAGGCGGTGCTGCCATCGCTGAGCTGCAGCTCACTGCGGTCGTAGAAGCCGGGATAGCCCTCCAGCTGGTCGAGGCGGCGCAGGCCCGCATCGCTGACGCGGAAGAGCTCGCCATGGATCACGGCATCACTGCCGCCGGTGAGCAGGGTCATCGGGTAGGGGCCCCGGTCGTGAAGCTGGGCGCCGATCACACGCCGCCGGCCCAGGTAGGTGCTGCCGCTCAGGCAGCTGTGGTTGACCTGGCCGCGCTTGAGCGTGCCATACACAAAGACGCTGTGACTGTTGCGGGAGGTGGGTTGCATTGACGTGGGCATGGCTGTGGGTGGAGAGGGGGATTGACCGCAGGAACGGATGGTGAATGCTGTGCTGTTGCTCAGCTGTTGAGCAGCCGCTGCAGCTGGCGTTCGACGCGGCGACGGCGCCTCTGGTCATCGAGCTCGGGTTCCATGGCGTGGATGCGGCTGGCGATGCGCTCCAGCAACTCGGCACGGACGGAATTGGGGAGGCCTTCTGCAGCCAGCTCTTCGCTGACCGCGCGAACCGCGCCAGTGATCTCCGGGTGAAGGGGGCGATAGGGCTGGAAGCTGCTGCCGCGCAGGCGGCAGGCCTCAAGGAAGAAACCGGTTTCGTAGGGGCCCATGGCTCTGTGGTGTGGGACCCATGCAGTGAAAAGTCTCTGTTGTTGCTGAGGTGTTGATTGCGGCTGCGTCCACAGAAGAAGCGCTCTTCTGGGCCTCAGCGGAAGCTGTCCACCACCACCGCCCAGCCCCTGCCGGGTGCATAGCGGTAGGCACCGCCGCCGATGGGGTCCACCATCCAGCGCTTGCCGAAATTGAGACGCGAGAAGCGCAATCCCATGCCATTAGCATTGAGGGTGGCGCCACTGATCAGGTCGGGCTCCCCCCAGGGGTCGTTCACCACCACATGGGTGGGGGTGTGGCCGTAGATGATCAGCCAATGGCCTGAGCCGGTGGGCCGCTCGACCGGGCCCCGATGGATGTAGCCGCAGGGGACGGGGATACCGCGGTTGATCAGCCGCTCGATCAGCTGGAAGTCAGCGCTCTGTTCCAGCCGGGCGGTGACGCCGAAATAGGCGAGGGCGCGCAGCTGGGCGCTGGCGTCTGTGGTGTCGCCAAAACGCTGCACCACCGCCAGGTACTGGTCGTCGCCATTGGCGCCTTTGAGCGTGCCGGGCTTGATGGCCTCCAGGAGCATCGCGCAACTGGAGGAGAAGCAGGTGCGGTCCCGCTGAGAGAGCTGGGCGGAATCGCGCTGACTGAACCGGGGCACACCCACCAGCGGGTTGGGGTGGCGCAGAACGGCAGTAGCCGGCAGCCGTGCTGGCGCCTTGGTCTCCACTGCGGCCTTCCATAGGTCCCGCAGCTCACTGCCCTCAGCCAGCGCCTGGGGCTCGTGCAGCACCAACAGGTCCAGCACCGCCTGCAGCCAGGCGCGGTGATGGCTCTTGGCCGGGTCGTAGTGGCTGACGTAGTTGCTGGTGGGGACTGCAGGCTTCCCCTGCTTGGTGGTTTTGCTCATGGCTGCCACCGCTCCAGATCGTCCGGCGACGCCCCGTCCAACCAGGTCGCGAAGGCCTCATCCCCCATCTGCCCCAGGGCGTGATCCGCTGCAGCCCGTGGGTCGAAGAGCTCAAACAGCGGCCCCAGGTCGTCTGTGGCCCAGCTCTCACCGGTGCGGGCCTCCAGCTTCTGGCGCACCACCCGCTCGAGCTCGGCGCCGGAGCAGCGCTGCAGCAGCCCCGGCAGCAGCGGATCGAGCTGGCGAAACAGCACCGGCGCGACGCTCAGGATGCGGCGCTGCACAAACCGCCGGGCCAGTGGTTTCACTACGGCCTCCAGCACCCCAAGGCCCAGGAAGGCGATGGCCAGATCAACCAGCCAGCGCATCGTCCCCGTCCTCATCGTTGGCGCCACTGCGGAACTGCCCAAGCCGGTTCCTGGGCGGCAGGTGCCGCACCACGGCAGACGGGATGCCGCCATCGGGGCCGCCGCCACCCGGGCCAGGGCCCTGCCCCACAGGGCCTTGGCCCCCTGGGCCCCTGGCCCCGGTGCGGCCGGAGTCCATGAAGTAGGTGGCGGCCGACTGCCCTGCCAGAGCAATCGCCGGGAGGGCCAACGCCCAACGGCTCTCGCAGAGGGCGATGTCCTTGGCGCGGACCTCGCAGACCCCCACAAAGGCCATGAGCGAGAGGATCTCAGCGCCCACCAGGGCCAGGATTGGAGCGGTGTTACTGCTCAGTTGCGGTGGTGCCATCGGCATCAGTGGGGCCGCCGCAGGCAGATCGGCCAGCCCTCCATGGGCTTTTGCCAGGCCGGCCCACAGCCCAGCTGCAGGGAGGGCCTCAGCCCCCACCTGCAAGCTGCTGGCGCAGGGCAGCGATGGCCTTCTTCTGGGCCCGCTGCACCGACATGGCGCTGATCTGGAGCCGCTCGGCTGCAGCGCGGAGCGACAGGCCCTCCAGGAGCGTGAGCCTCAGGGCCGTGGCCTGGGCGGCGGGCAGCTGATCCACCAACTGCTCCAGCGCCAGCTGCTGCTCGGCCTCGCTGGAGGCCAGCTCGGGCTCAGGAGAGGCCAGCTGATCGAGCAGGCACGGCTCGCCATCAGCGCTGGCATCGAGGCTGAAGTGCCCCAGCGGGCACTGGCCCTGCTCATGCAGGCGATGGGGAATGCGGACCAGCCGCACCCGATCGCGCAGGTGATGCTGCAGAGCGCCTGAGATGCAGCGGCGCAGATAGGGAGCCGGCGGCTCGCCCGCTCTGCAGCGGGAGGCGGAGCGAACCAGGGCCTCACGGGCCACCTGGATCAGATCCTCCCGCTCCACCAGCGGGAACAGACGCCGGGCGGTGGCTGAGGCGATGGCATCAGCCAGGGGCAGGTGCTCCAGCACCAGGAGATCACGGGCCTTGAGGGCAGAACGACTAAGGGCCTGCGGCTGCTGGCAGGAAGGGGAGGCGAGGGGAGCCATCTGGGAGACGGCGGAGAACCCCACCCCCACCGGCCGGCCGCAGCGCCGGGGCAAGGACGCCCGACGCAGGAGAGCGCACGGCCTGATCCTTGACGCGGCGTGAGGACTGGCCGAGTGATGCGGTGGGTGTGTGCCGGCCCTGTGGGGCCTACTCCTCCCCCGCTGCCGGAGCCGGCATACGACCGCTCTGAACTGGGGCATCGCTGCGGCAACGGCAGCCAAGCCCATGGCTTGCGCCACAACTGGGCCCTGTCAAGCGATCACGGGGATGAACGGGTCGACCTCCAGCTCCTCGATCAGAGCGAGGACCGCACCCAGCAGAGGCTCCAGCTCAGCGATTACTGCCCCCTGCTCTGGAGTGCCTGGCTGGGTCATCTGACCCAGGGCATTGAGAACGGCGAGCTGAAAGAGCAGCTCAACCACGCGGTAGTGGCGCTTATCCATGGAGGCTCGGGATCTGTTGCAAAGCATTCCCACCCCCGGACAGCCTGGTTTCTGCAGCCGACCTGGCGGATCATGTGACCAGAAGCTGATGGCTGATGGGCGAGGCGGTACGAGACTGGCTACGGCTGCCGGTTGTCACCGCCGGCTCCGAATACCTGGTGATGGGGCACCTGATGCGGCGCAACATCCTCACCTACAAGGCCCCACCGGGGAATGAAGGGTATGACTTGATCTGCCTTCATCCAGATCCACGTCACCAGCCAGGACCAACAGAGAAAGCGCAGATTCGCGTGCAGGTGAAAAGTCGCTACGCGACCGACTGCGACCGAGGGTTTCCTGTCAAAGAGAAAAGCCTGAATGCCTTCGATTACTTGATCGTCGCCTTCTTAAACATCGGAAGCTTCTACGGCAAGAACGACGGCAGCACTGGCGCTGAACAGCCAGAGTTCTACACCCTATCCCAGCAGTTCATCAGGGAGCATCACGATGCAAGCTCGACCTGGGAAAAGGTCAAGCTCAAACGCCTTCAAGAAGAGATTGAGCCGTTCAAGAATGAGAGGGGCTTTGAGCTGATCGCAATCGACCTTGGCATTCCTCTGCCAAGGAAGAATCGCTGATCTTGCTCGGGGAGACAGCTATGAAGTTCAGGCTCATCCAATCGAACAATCGAGGACTTGTTACCCGAGCGGGAGATCGGACCTACGCTCGCAGCGGCCCAGCAAAGGGGGAGGAAGACTGGAAGCTGCCAACTCTGTTCATCTGGTCGAACAAGCCCACGCGTCTCGTGGCTCGCTGCTGGACCCGCTGGACAGGAGAGAAGCTCGAACGTGACTTCATCTATGAGGTGACGCGCTTTCGAGACGTCATTGATCTTCAAGGTGACACCCGCTTTCACCAGTGGTGCTCTCAGCAGCTGCGGCTGCAAATGTGGGAGATGACAGAGCCAGTTGTGGATGTGAGCCAGCACTGCTGCCCTGAGCCCGAGGCCGTTCATGAGCCTAACCGCTTGAAGACGGCGCAATATCTCGAGCGAAGAAAAACACGGCTGAGAGCCCAGACACCTTTGCTGACAGAGGAAGAAAAAGAAATTATTTCAGATCTCTATCAACTCAGGGACTCGCTCAATCAGGCCGCAGGCCATATCGCCTATCACGTTGACCACATCAAGCCGCTGGCGCTCGGAGGGCAGCATCACCCAAGCAACTTGAGAGTGACAACCTCTCGCGAAAACATGACCAAAGGAGCGAAAGACTATGAGTTGCCGCCTCCTGGGCAGCCTGTGATCGCTGGCTAGCTGGCTTGTGGCGACCTGAGTTCAACCATATCGCCATCGATCCCCTGACGATGCACATCGAAGACGGACTCTTCTCTGAGGTCTGCCATGGTTAGCGAGTGAGTAAATGGGAATAGGGCCGGATGATCCAGAAGCTGGTTGGCGGGCAGGGAGTGGTGCTCATTGTCGAGCAGGAGCGCCTCGCACACCAGCAGCGCAATCTCTCTGGAGACGGACAGAGTCTTTGGGGCTCGTCCATAAACGCCTTTTGTCTCGGTGTCCGCAAGGGCTCCCCAGTCGACAAGCGAACGGATGATCCGCTGTGTGGACTTCACCAGCACTGGACGCTCGGACCATTGCGCCACCATCCGGTTGGTGAGCTGGGCGAGGGAGAAGGTGTCCTGGAGCGTGAGCAGCCGCCCTGCCGTTCCGGCGACATCGGAGAAGATGGGATAGCAGGCGATCGCCATGGCCCAATGCAGGGCGAGATGATCACGCGCTTTTGACGCCTGAAAGGCGGCTACTGCGCGGGTCTTCAGGGGTTCAACAGCAGGAGGGACCTTGGCCCAGATCCTGGTGAGGACCGTCATGGTCTTGCCACGATCGCTGTTGAACTTGTCCCCGCTCACCTTCCCTTCGAGGTAGTCCCACATTCCGGCCCTGACCTCTTCCAGCGAGTCGCCGGCCGCCACTCGGCTGGCCGTGGCCTCCAGCCAGTCGAGCGCCAGCCGCCGATCAAAGCCAATGGTTTTGCGCCTCGTCATGCGGGCTCCTGGATGCGCACGAAGGGAACCAGAACCTCTTCCAGTGCGATGCCTCCATGGCCGAGGGTTTCCTTGCCCTGGGCGAGAAAGGCATCGACCCCGCGGGGCAGCAACACGGAATAGTCAGCTGGCAGTCCGGGACCAGGCCACAGGAGAGCGCTGGGGAGAGCCTGCTGCACCTGCGCCCGCAGCACCTCGTCGCGGAACACCCAGGCCCGCTCCCCTTTCTCTTCGGGGACGGTGCCCACGTTGGGACGACCGATCCCCTTGGCAGCAACGTTGCCGTGATCTGCGGTGACGTACACGGTGAAGCCCTGCTCCAGCAGTGCATCGATCAAGGCGCGGAAGGCACCCTGTTGGCTCCACTGCCGCACCTGGGCATGCAACCCACCCAGACCGGTGACAACGCCGTGGAGCATTTCATCGACCTTGCCGACAACGATGCCCAGCGCCCGGCAGCTTGAGCGAGATGCGGCTGCCTTGACCTTTTCCAGCAGCTCGCTGTCCGGCTCCTGTGACCCTTGCCTGACGTAGGCCACAGCGGGACCCTGCAGACCCTGCTCTGCCCAGAAGCGCTCCCAGTGCTTGGGCTCCTTGTCGGTCGTGCCAATGCTCTGCGGGAAGTACATCGGCGGCTCCGCCGCGAAGATCGTCTGCCGGGAGACGGAGGTGATCGTGGGCACCCAGGCCCAGCAGACGCTCTCCTTGAGATCGAGCCCACCCAGGGAGTCCCGCAGCAGCAGCCACTGGTCAAGAGCGAGACCATCGACAACCACCAGGGCGAGTCGCTTGGTGTCACCATCCCGCTGGTGGCCCAGGAAGTGCGCGACCTTGTCGAGGGTGACGGGACGGGGGATAGGCGGCAGCGACGACAACGCGCTGTAGCGCTGGAGCATCCAGTCCCCGAAGCGCTCCTCCAGGGCCAGCTGCAGACGAGCGAGCTGGGAGCTGGTCTGCGGGCTCAGGGAGCCACTGAGCTCCGTTTGCAGCACCTGGGCTTCTGCCCAGCGAAGGGCGAACAGCTCCCAGTCTTCGTGGGTTGCAGTAGCGCCTGGAAGTGCCTCCTCCAACAGCGGCAGAAGACGCTGCAGCCGGAGAGCTGCGTTCTCCTCCTGTTTGCCCACCACACCGAGGCGCATCCAGCCCGTGGGCACCGCGTCGGCAGCAATCGCTGTGGTGGGCTCCAGCAGGCCCTCGGCAAAGAGGTTGTCGATGAAGACCCGGATGTCGTCGTGGTCAAAGGGCAGCAGCTCGGGCCCGGGGAGCTGCGGAGCCGGCAGCTCACGCCCAGGGACAACCGGATACCCCTTGGACTGGAGAAAGAGGGGCCAGCGCTCCTGCAGGAAGGAGAAGAAGGCAGCCCGGTTGGGCAGCAGGCGCTCCAGGGGCCACTCCCGCCATTGCTTTTGGAGGCAGAGCTGCTCCAGCAGGCGCTGATCGAGCAGCGGCGGCAGTTGTTGCTGGCGGAGATGGCGCCGGAGCAGAACACGGAGCAGGTCAGCCGGCTGCTGGATCTGGCCAGGCACCACTCCAAAGAGTTCGTTGAGGAGGAAGTCCTTGGTGGCATTCGCCCCCAGCTGACCGGGGTTCGCCCGCTGCAGGGCCACACTCAGCGCATCGAACTGGCTGGGCTCAAGCTCAGAGAGAACGTTGGGGTCGAGACTGGGAAACAGGCTCGGCAGGCTGAAGCTGAACTCGCGCTGGGTGGCTCGGGCCTCTGAGAGCAGGTCGTAGGGGAGAACGGTGCGGGTCGAGGCCTCGCCGCCGTTCACGACAACGACATGGAGCGACTCTCCTGCCTCCCAGCGCGGCCGGCAGCGATGCTCAAACAGGTAGCGAAAGGCGACGGGGTCGTCGTAGGCCAGCAGCTCATAACCCCGCTCGGCCAGGAGCGAGCGGAGGACAGGTTCGGCGAACAGCTGGTCGGGATCGTTGACCACGGTGAGCCGACTGGCGGTGGCGCTCTCGCTGGTGAAGCACTCCAGTAGCGGCTGGCGCCAACTCGCCGCAGGGTCCGGGTTTGCCATCAGGCTGAAGCGGGTGCCAGGGACACCAGCTGCAGCAGCGTGAGCGAGGGCAGGGTTTCCTGGCGCCGCTGGAACTCCTGCCGCCCCTGCTGCTCCTCCTGCTGCAGCTGGGCGCGGCGGAAGTCGCGAACCTGGGGCAGTCCCAGCTGCTCGATCGCGCGCTGCCGGGCCGAGAAGGCCAGCTCCTGCTTGCGGCGCTCGCGCTCCAGCTTCTGCTGGTGTTTGGCCTGGAGCTCATCGAAGAGCGGCCTGCCCTGCTGCTGGGCCTGCTGGTGACTGCGGTCGTAGGCCTGAGCTGCCTCTGCAGGCGAGAGCTGAGCCTCTGCCAGGAGCTGCAGCCCACCTTCGAGGCTGATCAGCCGCTCCCAGATCAGGCGGGCCGTGGGCTCCAGCAGCTTGCCCTCGCTGGAGAGGAAGAGCGGCAGCATGCGTTGGCTGCGGCCCTCGCTGGTTTGCACAGCGACCCGCCAGAGCGACCAGATCCCCGACACCTTGCCGGCGAGTTCGGGAAGGTGCAACACCGGCACGGTCATGCCCGGGGCCCTGGGGGGCAAGGCTGCCGTGAGGGCGCGCAGCCTCGGCTCCTCGAGGCTGAGGTGGACCAGACCTGCCTCTTTGGCGCTCTGCCGGCTGAAGGTGGCCCTGAGGTCGCGGTGGCCATCGGGCCAGTGCAGATCCAGGCCACCAGCAGGGTTGGGCCGCACCTGCCCACCGGCCTCGGCCTGGGTCTGTAGCCAGGAGAGGGTCATGCGCTCGGTCCAGAAGGGCATCAGATGGCCGGCCACGCGCTGGGCGGCCTGGGGATCGAGCTCCTCGGAGCTGGAGAGCAGGGAGGCCCCCTCATGGGCAGACAGGGCCCGGGCGCGGATCGCCTCGGCGAGCGCCGCTGCCCGCGCTTCCGCCTCTTCTGGCGTCAGAACGGCGTTGACATAGAGCTGCTGGAAGTCGAGACCGTTTTCTTCCGAATCGAGCACATCGGAGAGCTTGTCGACGCCGAACTCCTGCAGGATCCGCTCCAGCTTTTCCTCCAGCACCTCACGCACCCGCAGCTCGACGGTGTCTTCCAGAGCAAAGTTGAGAGCCCGCACGATGTGTGTCTGGCCGATGCGATCCACCCGACCGATGCGCTGCTCCAGCTTCATCGGATTCCAGGGCAGGTCGTAGTTGATGATCACGTGGCAGAACTGCAGGTTCAGACCTTCGCCGCCGGCGTCGGTGGAGATCAGGATCTGGGCCTCGTTGGCGAAGGCCCGCTGGGCGCTCTTGCGCTCCTCCAGGTTCATGGAGCCGTTGAGCACCACGACCGGATAACCACGCTGCTCCAACACCTCCGCCAGCATCTGCTGGGTGGGCACGAACTCGGTGAACAGCAGCACCTTGAGGGCTGGGTCGTTCTCGTCTCGCTGCAGCTGCTGAATCGTGTCGAGCAGAGCCTGGGCTTTGACGTCGAGACCCCGGGCCTCACAGCGGCGGGCGGCGGAGAGCAGTAGCTCCACCTCGGCCCGTTCGTTCTTGAGCTCCTTGAGGCGGCTGTTCAGCAGCGTTTCGAGTTGCTCCTGCCCCTCCAGCTCAGCCCAGTCCTCGCCCACGTCTTCCCCAAACAGCGTGAGCTGGCCGGTGGGCAGCTCCAGCACCTGCAGGCGCCGCTCCAGGGCGGTGCGTATGGCAGCGGTACTGGAGGTGACCAGCCGCTGCATCAGGATCATCAGGAAGCCAACGGCGGGCTGCTTGTCACGCAGGGCTTGGTTGTAGCCCTCGCGCACGTACTCGGTGACGGCGTCGTAGAGGACCCGCTGCTCCAGCCGGGCGCTGTCCCAGGCGACGGAGACGATCTGGGTGTGACGCGGCTGAAACAGGGGCTCTCCCTTGTCGTTGATGGCCCGGCGCTTTTCGGTGCGGATCACGTAAGGGGCGACGTTCTCCCGGGTGACCGAGCTGTCGTCGGGGAGGGCATCGGGATCGAGGAAGCCGAGCAGACGGCGGAAGGCATCGGTCTTCCCTTGATGCGGGGTGGCGGAGAGGAGCAGCAGGTAGGGAGAGGCCTGGGCGAGCCCTTCACCGAGTCGGAAGCGGGCCACAGTTTCTGTGGAGCCGCCGAGGCGATGGGCCTCGTCGATCACCACCAGATCCCAGCCGGCGTTGATCAGGTCGTCGAAACGCTCGCGGTTGTAGCGGGCCACCTGCTCCGCACTCCAGCCGCGGCGAGAGTCCATCGGCTTGACCGAATCAAGGGTGCAGACCACCTGGTTGTGCTGCTTCCAGAGGTTTTCTTCGGGGCCGACACCGAGCAGCTGGCGCCAAGCGCCGAAGTTGCCGGGCTGGACGAGGTGAAAGGTTTCATTGAAGTGGGTGTCGAGCTCGCTGACCCACTGGCTGACCAGACCGGCAGGAGCCACCACGAGAAACCGCTTGGCCAGGCCGCGGACCTTGAGCTCACGAATGATCAGGCCCGCCTCAATCGTTTTGCCCAGGCCAACCTCATCGGCGAGGAGATAGCGGACCCGATCTCCTGCCATGGCGCGCTGGAGCGCCTGGAGCTGGTGCGGTAGGGGGATGACGGAACCCTCCAGTGGTGCGACCAGGGCGTCGTGCTCAAAGGCATCGAGGATGCGAGCCGCAGCGGCCACAAAGCTGAGCTGCTCGAGGCTGGTGGGGCTGGCCTGCTCCAGGGTCTGCAGCCGCGCAACAGGGAGACGGACCACAGCGTCTCGGCGGGACAGCCAGATCTGGGCTGTGGGGATGCCCCAGAGGTCTTCCACGGCGATCACCCGGCAGGGCTCGCCGTGATCCAGCGAGTGACACCAGTCGCCGGCCGCGAAGCTCATGCGTCGTCGCCCAACCGGGTCTGGGCGTTGTCGATGTACATGAGGAGCTTCTCGTCCTCCTGCAGCACCGCCTCTGGGAGCTTGGCCGCCACCTTGACGATGGTGGCGTAATCCCGCTCCTGCCAGCAGGCCTTGAAGCCGGCCCGCACGGCTTCCGTGCGGAACTGCTTGATGCGGCGCTGACTGCTCTCTTTGATTTCTTCGAACTCCTTGAGCAGGGCGCGTTCGCGGATCTGATCGAGATCGGCCTGCTTGTTGGGATCTGGAACGTACCAGCGGTCTCGGGCCTTCTCGATGAGTCTGGAATCTTCTTTGTCGAGATTCCGGTGATCTTTGAAGTTGGTGGAGAGATAGCTGTGGATCTGGCTCGGCACTGGGCCGCGTCCGTCGTAATGCAGAAAGTTCTGCTCAAGGATCACCTTGAGCTCTACGGTCTGCTCGTGCTTGGCCCAGGCCTGAAGCTCGCGCATGAATTGCGGTTGCAGATCCTGGAAGCTCTGCGGCTTGTCCTGCAGCTGCTGCCGGATCCACTGAATCGCACTGTGCTCATCGTTGACAAAGAAGCTGAGCTGGCGCAGCTGTGTAGCGGTGGTGCGTTTGCGGTCGTATTCCGTGACCTGATCTGGCAGGAAGTACATGCCATCTCTTTCAGGGAAGCGTTGCTGAAGACCCTGCAGAAACTCCGGACCAGAAAGAGGCACGCTGATGCCGTGCTGGACATGGAAGGCGATCATGCGATCCAGCAACATTTGAGGCGTTCGCTCAACCACAAGTTCGACTTCATTGGAACGACCAACGAACACTGGAACGTTATGAAGATGCTCGCGTACGAAGGCCCAAGCCCCATCAGCAGATGATTGTCCGATCTCGAAGCGTTGCCGCAGAGCTTCAGTAGGCTTGTAGGCGGATATCACCAGATCCTGCTTCACTGCAGAGCTTGTGACCTGCCGATAGGATCCTTGTTGCTTGTCAAGCGTCCGCACGTCGGCAACTACAAACCCTGCTGCACCCATTGCCTCCTGAATGGCTCGCCAAATCCCGTTACTCGAGTTACTAAAAACAACTGTCATCCAGCGACCTGGCTTCAGGACCCTGCCGTACTCCTCAAAGCAGCGACGCATAAGCGCTTGATAATCCGGCACTTTCTTTTGCTTGGCTTGGTCAACAATTGCTTCGCTGCCAGCAAAGGTAGTCACTCCATGCCAGGATTCAACAAGAAAGTTGAGATCCGCGTAGTATATATTTTCCCCGAACGGTGGATCCGTAAAGATATAGTCTACTGAATTATTCTTGATGCCGATTGCGGCACAGGTTCCCGTTTGAACCATGGCTGCCCCTGAAGCAACTGGAGTCGGGGCAAAGCATTTAACAATTCGATCAACCTTGGTATTTCGCTTATGCTCATCAGCAAGTATGTACCATGGGCTTAATTCGGCGGTCTGCGACGCGACATAATACACCCCGGTGAGACTTTGCCCAACCTGTGAATATCCTGTAGGCCTGTATCGGTTTAGCACCGACATCGACCATATCGCCTGTTCGGCAAACCACAGAAGCGCCCTGCGAGTACCTAGGTCCCTGACCTCATTCGCCTTTCTCCAAACCGCAGCCAAAGAATGAATGGCACGAGGGAGAAATAGGTGATGAGTTCTGGTAAACCCCTTCGGCTGCAATCGCGAACCGTGATACATCTCCCCAATTGGGAAAGGCAGGCTAGCAACATCAGGTGGATATGCTAGGGCATCAATTCTCGCGAGAATACCAAGATCGGCCTCGGTTACTGGCCTCTCACAAGTTCTCGCGCCAATATTATAGTTTATAAATACAGGCTTGAGGGCGATCCTCTTCCAAGTCTCTTTTGTGACGGGATCAACGCGAGTCTCGAAAGTTCGCTCGAGCTTGTCCTTGTTAAGATGAGAGCTGCAATGCGGACAAGGAAAGGAGTCCCGCGTCTTTTTGGTAGCCAGGTCGAGAGCTTCTTCGATAAAGTTTACCTCTCCAGCGCACTCAGGACATGTAAAGACCTCGCTCCACACCGTGAAGTTAATCCTTCCCTTGGCATTGCTTTCCGAGTGAGGCACGTCATACATCCAGCCAAGATCAGAATCAACCTCATCCAGAATCCGTTGAGCTTCTCTCTCAAAAGCTGCCGGATCAAAGGGAAGATTGTACCCGGCCGAGATGAAAGATGCTGCCGGTCCAAGGTCATTTAGGACTACTCGTCGTACGCCCCATTCGGGCGGTTCATGGCCTTCCACTTGCCAAAGCGCCTCAAGTTCCTGGCGGTACGCCAGGGGGGCAGTCCCACACCACTGAGCCGCAAGACCTGTCATCCCTGATCCACAAAAACCATCCAGGACGATGTCCCCAGGCTTGGTGTAGTGCAAGATCGAGGGGACGATCGCTAAGTGGGGAACCTTGGTGTGATAACCGTGTGCCTTGTAGAGCTGATTAGTTTTCCCGACACTCACATCAACGGCGAATGGCTCCCGCTCATAGACCTCATCCGGGTCATATGGCTTGCCATTGCAGCGGACAAAGTCTTCCAGGAAGGGATTTGGGCAGGCGGTGTAATACGGCGGATCCGACATCCGCAGGATTGCTTCATCGCTGCCTTGAGGGAAGCCCGGTGTTTTACGAAACTCCGGGTCCTGCAGCTTGTCCTTCAGAAGCGCCAGGAAGTGTTCCCGCCGCGCCTGATCGTTCTCGAAGGTGAGGCCGAGGCATTCCACCGGACCGCTTTGCCCTCTCTCTTGCTGAAGCTCCAGGGTGCCTTGCTGTTCCTGTTCTGTGGTGCTTGGCATGGCTGCAGTGTTGAAAGCGGTGGGTTGTCGGCTTGGCTGGATGACCAGAGGCGTGTGTTCAGACGTGGCCTTGAGCTGGTGAAGTGCCTCGTCGCAGGTGGCTCATTGGCGCTGCTCCACTTGCTCGGTGACATGCGCGGTCACATGGCCGGTGACTTGCTCGGTCACTCAGGCTGAGGGCCCAGCCTGCTTTGCAGCTGCCCTGGCTGATATGTGTAGTCGGTACTGGCATCACCTACTCCAGAACCAGACGGACCTTGGCCTTGTCCTTGCCCTTGGTGCGCTCGTTCAGGTAGTCGGCAAAACGGTCCTTCAGCTCGTCGAGGGTGCAGGGCAGCCCGCCCGAGGTCAGAGCCGAGCGCAGTTGGTCCTCTGTGAGCACCACCTTCTCCAGGCCCTGGAGCACCTCCTGAAGGGCCTTCAGTAGGGCCGGTTCAATCGGCTCCGGTAGTTCGCGGCTCGCGATAAGTTGCTTCAACGCTGCCTTACCGCTGCTGTCGGTGACGAGCTGCACGTTGTCGCTCACCGTTGGGTCTTCCAGGTTGCTGAGCAGCCGCTGGCACCAGTCGGCCCCCAGGCTGTCGAGCCGTTCATCCAGTGAGCTGATGAGCTGCGTTGGCTTGGTGGTCGCCGCCGCGGGCTCTTCCGCTGGGCGGAACTGGCAGTGTGGGCAGACGGGGCTTTGCTCCAGATCGGGACGTCCCAGGCTGAAGCAGGTCTTGAGACCGAACAACCTGTTCTGGAAGTCCTGCAGCTGTTGGGCGGGCATCATCTCGACCTTGGCCAGCTGCTGCAGCTGCTTCAGGCGCGGGTCCTGGGTGAGCCGCACCTTGCGCTGATCATCGGCTTGGTTCAGGCGAGCCTTGGCGTGACGGTCGAGGTAGTTGTCCTGATAGGTGGCTTTCAGCTGGGCCAGGCTCTGGCCGAGCTGGCGTTGGAAGTTGGCATCGGCGCGGTGCTTGGGGCTGGTGATCTTGGCCAGAAACTCACGTTTCTGGACGGCAACACCCTGAACCCAGGCGTCATCAGAAGGGAGCACCGCCTCAGCCGTGCCCAGGTAAGCAGTCAGCGGGCCCACATGCTGCACAAGGCTGAGCAGCTCACCGACCTCGCGGACCAAGGCCAACGGCTGCTTCTGGCCGGTGATGACCTCAGCGGTATGCGGGAAGTTCTTCAGCTTGCCGGCGGAGTTGAAGGGCTGCAGTGACTCGAGAAACTTCTGGAGGTTCTGCAGCGCCGCCAGCCACTCGCCCTGTTCCTGTTCGGAGAGCAGGGGCCTCCCCCAAAGGGCGAGATCGGCCAGTTGCCCTTGAGCAGTGACGACCTTTTCCACCAAGGAGGCCACCGTGCTCTGCAGCTGGGCAACCGCCTCGTCCCGCTTCGCTGCGTTGGCGATCAGGCCGGGCGGCAGGTTGATCAGCTCGAACAGCTCCTTGAGCGGCCCCAGGGGCAGATCCCGGGGGCGCTCCACATGCTTGAACTGCAGCAGATCTTTGACGCTGGTCTTGCCAAACAGGTCGATCTCACTGGCATCGATCTTCTTGCCGGTGATGCTCAGGACCAGGTCACCGCTGTGCACCAGGGCGGCGAGTACCACGACCAGGAACTCCGGCTCCAGCCGGAACCGCGTCCAGTACTCAATTCCCGCCTCCTCCCCGACCAGCTCTGAACGGTTCAGAACTTGGCCTTCACCTTTGTCGGTGAGCTGTTTCAGCGCCTGCTTGGCGTAGCGCGAATCCCTGGGGCGGAGCTGGTCACCATCCAGCAGCTCCAAGGCATCGAGCACCGAGGCCCCGAGCTTGCCCTTCACACTGCCCGCGATCCAGCGCAAAGCGTCCTGGGCCGCTTGCTCCCGGTTGTCGCGGGTGATCGTGGTGGTGAACACCGGGTAATCCGGGCACTGGTTCTCGAAGCAGGCAGAGAGACAGGAGGCAGCGGCTGCATCCACCGCATCCTTCACGCCGCCTCGATCGCCTGAGCGGGCCAGACCGCCCTTGAGGCGTTCCCCCAGCAGCTGCGCAGTGCCCTGGTGGGTGACCTCACAGCAGCTGGACAGGTTCTGCTGCAACCACTGCGTGAGGGAACGCAGCTGCTGCATCGCCTTGTCCTCGTAGATTTTCTTGTTGCTGCCCGAGGCGGTGAGCGCCATCTCGCGCGCCCCGGCGTAGAGCTTCACCGCGGAATGGAAGCTGGCGTCATCGCCAGGCTTCAGCCGGAAGAACACTTCATCGGCCTTCCGCTCGTCCTTGAAGTACGGCGGCTCGTAGGGCTGCAGGAAGTAGAGATAGAAATCCCGGGGCGGCTGAGCAGTGGAGCGCTCATTCGGCGCCCCAAAGAACAAGTAGCCGCTGCGGCCGGCGCGGTGCTCCCGCCACTCCAGTTCGTGCTCCCAGATGCGATAGCCGCTGACATAAGCCGGCGCGTCCGGTTCTTCGAGAATCACTCGGCGCAGGGCATCAAAGTAGTATTCATCGAGCTTGCTGTCATCAAGGGTTTCGGCTCTCTTGTCAATCAGCGAGTCGAAGTCGATGTCTTTCTTGAGATCAAGATAGTATTGACCATTCTCTGGATTAAACGACAGGAATTGGCCGCTGACCGTTTTCAGGATCTCGCGCAGAACGGTTTCAACGGTTGACTTGAGGAAGTCTGCGTCCTGTTCCGGAAGTGGAAGCAGCAGGCAGAGATCATCGCGGAGCTCTTCTGCCGTAGCACCCATCGGTGTGAAGATGTCACCGGTTGTCAGCCGATGAACGGAGAGGGCATGAATGATCCTCAGGGCAGCTGGCCTGTACTGCGGCCTTGTGAAGGCCTGCTGAATGCGTGCCTCCAGCACGTCACTTTTATCGATGACGTCGCGGATGTCCGGGACTGAGCGGAAGGAGGGGTTGTCCTTCAGCGTCTGCCAGTAGGAATCGTAGGCGATCAACCCTGGATCATCACCAGGTACCTCCTCATCCAAAAGAGAGCGGATGGCCGCACTGAGGGTTTTGAGGACTTCCCGCTTTTCGGCCGCGTAGACCCGCTCAAAGGTGTCGAGATAAGCGGGATGAACCGGGTAGAGGCGGACGAATTCCTCCAGCCGCTCATTCATCGTGGCGTACAGCTGGGTAAAGCCCTGCAAGTGCTCACGCACCAAGGCCTGCTGTTTGCTGTCCTTCTTCAGTATGCGCTGTGCCACGACGTAGGCCACGTCTTCACGAGCGATGCGCATCTGCTCAAAGCGATCCTTGACGCGCCGCAAGCTGTCGGCAGCAAACTGGAAGTGGGGATTGTCGAACAGGCTTTCCTGGACCCCGCCGATGAAGCGGAAGCGTGAACCCTTGCAGAACTCCCCGATGGCACGCAGGAAGTTGAGGTTCCGCATCAGCTCTTGCTCTCGGTTCGAGCGCAGGTAGTCGAGCAGCTCGTCGAGAACAAACAACAGGCCCTTGTCAGGGAAGACCTTGGTGAACTCCGCCATCATCGCGGCGAAGACCTCCTTGTGGTTTTTGACCTGATCCTCGGGTGGGATCTCGAAATGGACCCCGCGTTCCGCCAATGCTTCCTGAAGGCTCTCCAGAACAAATTGTCGGAGCGACATTGAGGAGTTGATCTCGGCGCGGATGACGACAAACTGTCCCGCAATCTTCTCCGCCGCCTTGGCGACAGCAGGGTTTGTCAGCTTCTCTGCCAGTTCAGCCTTCTCGGCTACCGCGGAGATCACCGCTAACTGGTGCGACTTACCTGTTCCGTAGTTGCCGACAACCAGGAGACCTTTGTTATCCGCAGGCTCCTGGAACTGAAGCTGCTGGAAGATCACACTCTCCAGCTGCTCACCCATGCGATCAGAGATCACAAAGGTCTGCACCAGCCTGAGCGCTTGGTCATTGCGTTCAGCTTCGTTGAGCTGAACAACCGTTTCGATCGGATCAAACTGAATCAGGTCGGAATATTTCATGTCTTCATGCTCCTGCGAGGCAGTGACCATTGGCGGTCACGATCTGAACATCCTTGACATCGAGGCGTCGATACTCTGGGTGGTCAGGCGAGCCGTAGATGAGTTTCCCAGCGACGACCTCCCCTTGCCAGGCTGCGATGACGGTGTGATTCCTAGATGCTCGTTGGAGCGCCAGCATCGGCTCTTGCTGCAGGGCAGGGTGAAAGAGCAGGCCAATATTGTCCAGCATGGTTACCGTTTGATTGCCCTGCTCTTCGATTAAGTCCCTGACAATGTCTGCTGTGCGCAGTCGTCTTTGTTTGCTTGTGAGATCCAGCAGGCGCTCGGAAAGAACTTTGTTGAGGTTCAGCAGGCTCCAACCCCTGGCTACTTGGAGCTCGTTGAAAGCGATGGTTTTTCCACTCCCTGGGGGACCGGCTACCACGACCAAGCGGTAGAAGCTCTTTGCTGCCAGCTCAGCCTGCTCAGCGATGGCACGGGCCAGGTCTCTCATGGGCAGGGTGGTACAGCCGATCTAGCTGGGGCTCGGGATGAGCGGCTCTTGGTGTAGGCCGCAGCACCCAGTCTGCCGCCAGGGCAGCGCAGGCGCAGCCAGGCTTCTCAAGGGTCTGCCTGCCAAGGCCAAAACTATGCAGCCTGTGCATTGTTTTGGCCTACGAGCTCTGCAACCGCACCGCCTCCTCGTACTCCGCCCCGATCCCCAGCCCTGAGTCCTCATCGGGCATCAGCCGCTTCATCCCCACGTGGATCAGACAGGCCAGGGCCAGATCGCTCCAGCTGCCGGGGAGGGTCTTGAGGCTGCGGGAGGTGCCGGGTTCGTTGATCTGCAGACCCCCCTGGCCCACGGCCCCGACCTCGCTGAGCACCGCCAGGAAGCGCTGCTGATCCATCCCCTCAAACAGCCGCAGGGCCTGGAGGCAGTAGCTCACGGCGTCCTGCCGCAGCCCATCGGGCTGGTCAGCCCGCAGGTCGCGTCTGGCGATGCTGCTGCGCAGGTCCTTGGCTTTGTTGGCCAGCTCGCCATAGGGCTGGGCCTCGATCACCCGCAGCAGCAACCGATCGGCCTCGTCGCGGTGCTCGTCTGGATCCAGCTCCAGCAAGGCCTGGGCCAGGTTGAAGGTGGCGATCAGATCGTCCGGTGCCGCCTTCAGTGCCTGGCGGAAGCGCTCCACCGCTGCCGCATAGGCCCCGGCGATCACTAGCAGGCTGCCGAGGCTGCGGAGGGCAAAGCTGTTGCCTGGCTCCACCTCGATCGCTGCCTCCAGGGCCTGGCGGGCTTCTGCCTTGTCACCCAGCCGCATGGCGGCCAGTGCCAGGGCCACCTGGGCATTGGCCTGGGCGTGGGCATCGGGGGCATTGGCGACCACCGCCCGGCGCAGCAGCAGACGGGCCTCCTCCAGCCGGCCTTCTTCGCTGGCGAGGACGCCCAGGTTGTAAAGGGCCTCCGGGTGTTCGGGCTGCAGCTGGAGCAGGGTTTCCAGCAGCGGCCGGGCCTCATCGAACCGGCGCTGCTGCAGGAGCGGGCCGATGGTGGCCATCGCCGGTGCTTCAGGCGCTGCCGGCTCCCAGGCCACCTCGATGCGGCCGGCGGCGAACACCACCGACAGCTGACCGCCCATCGACGCATACGACTTCTTGAAGTAGTCGGTCACCGCCCGGTGGAAGGCCTCGCTGCCAGGCGTGCGGCTGCCCTCGGGCAGCAGGGAGGCATCAAAGCTGGCCTCTTCGATCGAGAACGCCGTGCCTTCCATCAGGGCGTCTTCCAGACGTACCAACGCGAGAGGCCCAGCTTCTCGGCCCAGCCATCAACGATCTCCCGGTCCGGATCGGCAGTGGTGGGCTCGGCGCGGGTGATGGCGATCAGCTCCTTGGCCAGGGCCTCAAACCCTGCTGCCTGGTACGGGATCGCCAGGGGAGGGATACCCACCAGCTCGGCGGCCTGGAAGGCATAGGCGGCGTTCATCGCCCGGCTGGCCTTCACCACATCGGCGGGGCTCATTTTGTCGACCTCGGCATTGAGGCAGGGCACATTGCCCTGCACCTGGCTCTGCAGCACCGCCGCCTGCAGGCCCCGCAGTTCCGGCACCTGCTCGAACAGCCAGCGATCAGCCCACAACCCTGGGCCCATCGAGCGCAGTTGCACCATCAGCCCGTCGTAGAAGCGCAGCCCTGCCTGCCGGGCCTGGGCCAGGCCAAGGCGGCCCTTGAACAGCTTCTCCACCTGCGCGACCACCTTCTCCCTGGCCTCGCGCTTCTCGGTGAGGTTCACCCGCTGCTCGGGGGGCACCTGCACGATCCGCAGCAGCAGGGCGGCCTCAAAGGCCACGTGGTAGCTGCTTGCCTCGTCGGCATCGCGATAGGCGATCACGTGCGCCTGGTGCTCTGGCGTCGCCGGCCGCAGGGTGGCCAGGGTGCTGAGGTCGCTCTGCTGGGCCACTGCCACCGGCAGTCCGCTGGTCTCCTCCACCTGCTTGAGCAGACGGTTCACAGCCGGCAGGAGCGCATGGGCTGGCATCGCCGGGCCGAGGGGAGAGCAGGGCCCCCACGGTATCGGCGCCAGCGGGGCAGGGCCCCAGACCCCTCAGCCGAAACCCTTGGCTGGCCCTCGGGAGCCCGGCGGCAGCAGTGGGATCTCGATCACCGCGCCTTGCTCCACTGGATAGCCCTCCATCGCCAGGTGGATGTCGCTGCAGACCAGGGTGAGTGGCGGCTCCAGCTCCAGGGCCTCCATGAACACCAGCACCACGTCCTGCCCGGCCCCAGCGGCATCGGGGTGGCGCTTGACGTCCTGCTGGAACCGCAGGGACGTGTACTTCTTGAGGTCGGGCCGGGCCGAGAGCACGTTGGTGCGCAGGAAGCGGGCGTTCCCGTACTCGGTCTGGTTGACGAACGTGTCGTAGGGCTCGTCGCCATCGGGCCCGGGCAGGTCGTCCTGGGTGGTGATCCGGATGTCCTTCACGGCAGGGCTGGGTGTGAGCAGTGCACCCAGCATCCGTGATCCGGTCAGGATGGGTCACGCCCTCCAGCGAGCACCGTGAGCGCACCCCTGCAGATCGGCGACACCGTTCGTTTCACCCGGGCCTTCCTGCAGTCGATGGCCATGGTGAGCGGCCCTGAGGCCCCCACCAGCAGCGGACCATTCGCGCGGGGCACGGTGAGCGCCATTGGGCCGATCACCCCCAGCAGCCCGGTGGTGGTGGCAACGGTGAGCTGGGCCGATGGTGTTACCACCCAGGTGAACCTGACCAACCTCGAGATCCAGCCGGGCAACCCGCCGCTCACGCCTCGATGAGCCGGCTGACGCCTGAATCGATCCGGGCCAGTCAGGCGGAGCTGCCCCCGATTGGCACGGTGATCACGGAACTGCGCCGCCAGGATCCGTACATCCAGCAGGAGCAGCATCGCTACCGCTCGCCGCGGGGCTTTCAGCACTGGGCCAATCACCTGGCCTACGCCACCCTGATCGAGGCCGGCGCCGAGGTGATGAACGAGCTGGCCGATCCAATCGGCTTCTGGGCCGCCACCACCTGCCGCTGGGCGCGGATCGTCGAAGCTCCGCCTCGCTTCCTGGCACCGGAGCTGGCGGAGGCCTTCCGCCGCACACCCTCGCCCCGCCTGGATGACGAGCTGCCGCTGGTGCTGCCCTGCTTCCGGCTGATGCTTCCCGATGGCGCCCTGTTCACAGAAGACGGGGTGCCGATCCCGGTGGTGATCGTGGCCGATCTGCGGGCGATGGCCGACTGGTTGCCGGCCGAGGCCCAGCGGATCAGCGGCATCAGTTGCGTCGGCCTGGCCCTCGATGGCGCCAGCTACCTCACCCGCCATTCCTTCCAGCAGATCGGTGAACGACAGCCCACCGTGGAGGACCTGAGCCATCCGGCCTGGCAGTGGGATGAGCAGGCGGTGCAGAGCACCAACCAGCGGATGGAGGGCCTGGCGATCAACGCCTTGCTGGTGCAGCTCTACCAGCCGGAACTGCTGACCACCGGCCCGGCGGCCAAGGTACCCAGTGGCAAGGGCTTCTCGGCTGGCAGCGCGGACAACACCGGCACCGTGACGCCCCAGGGGCCGGTGTGGATCGGCAAGGACTTCCGGCTCGATCGCACCCCCAGGGCCCCATCAGAAGGGTCCGCGGCTGGCACCAGCAGCGGCGTCTCGCGTCGGCCCCACTGGCGCCGCGGCCACTGGCACACCGTGCTGCATGGCGAGAAGCGTCAGAGCCGGCGGATGCAGTGGTTCCAGCCGGTGTACGTGGGGCTGAGCTGAGCTTCAGAGAGTGGCAGGCGTCTGAGACGGGATCACTGCCCCAACAGGGCCATCTGCTCTGGGGGTCTCTTGAGGATCTCGATCGATTCCACCGCCACAAGCCTGGGCTGCTCATCGGCCGCGGCCTCGTAGCTACCACTGACCCGGACAGTGCAGTCCAGGATCTCGCGCGCCTGCCCTTTGTGCCGTTCGTCGTAGATGCAGCGGATGCCGCGCTGATACCGGGCTCCTCGGATCTCAAAGCGCAGGGCATCCAGGTCGATCTCCCGCACCACCCCCTCGAAGGCATCAGTCCCCCGGAAGCGCTGCCCTGATGCCTGATCCAAGGATCGCTGCAGGATCTTGCCGCTCTCTCGGGTGAGTGCCGCGGGCGCCACCTGGCTTTCCCCAGGACAACTGAGGAACAGCTCGGTGATGGCCTTGCTCCTGGGAGTGGGCGCAAGCTTCTGGGCCGCCACCATGACGGTGTCGCGAACTGCTGGGTCTGGAAACAGGGAATAGACATCCTCACTGACGGCTTCATCTTTGATGAGCCTGGGAATCAGGGGGAGGCTGCACACCGCTTCGCGCACGGCTTTATAGAGGCCATCGGTCACTCCCTCAAGCACCAGTTGTCCCTGGGCGCCGACATCATCTGGCCTCGGGACCCGCATTCCCACGACCAGGCTTCCATAGGCCAGTCCTGAGAGATACGGATCCAGATCTGCCGGCCAGCGAACGCGCTTCTCTTCGCTGAGACCTGCGATCGATTTGGCGATCTTCTGAATCTGGGTGCGCAGCTTTGAGAAGGCACCGGTGACAAGGGAGATGGGCGGCTCGTGGGTCATCACACCTGGCCCAGTGAATCGAGCGACCAGATCGGCCTGATCAGCCAGTGATGCGTAGGGGAATTCGTCGCGATAGAGCCTGGCGAGCAGCTCGAAATACGGTGTGCTGACCATCTCAGGGTCTTTGCCCAGCTGCACGGCCAGTTCTCGCGCTGCCAGGAGCTCTCGGTGGATGATGCGGGCTTTGCCCTCGACGATGCCGATCCAGCTGCTCATGACATCAACCTCAGCAGCCCTTTCTTGACGAGCTGGCAATCAAGTTCCTTTTCAAGCGCCTTTTTGGGATCCCAGGAGCGGAAATAGCTGACAAAGTCCTGGCCAAGCCTCTCCAGACTGGGTCGCATGTCAATGTTGTAGGTGCCAAAGAGCTCGGCGTTGCGCACGTACAGCATTTGCCCCTCCCATTGCTGCTCACTTGGCAGGCCCTGCAGCTCAATCACGAGGTTGATATTTGCTGGGTGCTCTTCTGAGGTGACATAGCTGCCATCGAGCACAAGTGGCGGAATCGTTGTGAAGCGATCCAGGAGCTCATCTCTGATGAACGCCTGCAGCGAATCAGTCAGCCTGCGGCGTTGCTCATTCCATGCCAGTGCTGCCTCCACTTCTGACATCGTGCATCCGTAAACTCCGTCAGGTAGCAATCCATACCGATTGAACCCAGGGATTGGCATGCTCACCAACCTCCGGTTCCCCGTGCGCGCCCCCCTCTGATGCCCCAGGTGCTGGTGGGGCCATCGTTGCCACGATGGGAGGCGGCGGTGTAGTTGAGCATCAGCTGGAAGGTGCCTCCGGTTTATACCCAGCCCGGTCGCCAGGCGGAACCCTGCGACTGGAATCCGGTAAATCCCGGCCGGCAGTGCCAGCCGGGAGAGGCGATGGCGCCTCAGAGCACGTGCACCCTGGCCTGGGGCCCAAGCACCCGCTGCTGATTGGAGGCCAGGATCAGGGCCTCGGCCCTGGGCACGTAGTGCGGCTGGGCGCTGATGTGGCCCTCGCGATCGAGGAACAGCACCCGCAGCAGCTGGCCGGCGGCATCGAGCAAGTGCACCGAGATGATGCGGATCGGGCAGGCGCGGACCAGGGGAGTGGCGGCCATGGCTGGGCTGGCGAACGACACCGCCGTTGAGCCCCGGCGCCGCCAGCGCCGCGCAAGGGTCGCGCAGCGCAGCGGAGCGACTCGCGTCAGCCCTTGCGCGGTGCGCAAGCCGGGGCAGGCCGGGTGGCGTGATCGCCAGCCCCATGGCCAGCCCCCCATGACCGCCCCCTGCCTGACGCACCTCCTCTGGTGGATCGATGCAGTTCAGCCGGCCCAGCCGAGTTGCAGCGTGCTCGTCGTCCATGGCAGATCAAGCCACGTCTGGTGCCCTGCTCGCCTGGCGGGCCATGTCGTCGGTCCAGCCCTGGCAGCGGCTGGTGAGGTGCTCGCCGTGGGCGATCAGGCCCTGGTGTAGCTGGCAGGTGAGCAGGGGGATGCAGTTGACACCAGCTTGGTGCTGAAACCAGTGGCAGGTCATGCAGACCTTGCGGCTCCTGGCCTGCACCAGAACCTCCTGGTCCAGGAAGGGCCACTCTTCGGCTGGCAGATCGATTCGATCGACAGGCCCTACTGAGCGGGGACGATGAAGCGCCATCAGCGACTCCACGGAAGTACAAGCGTACTAGCAAGGAGCGCCGCTGGAATGGGCTCGCGCTTGCTCGGCATGGCCTGGGCGCGGCGCAAAGCGATACGGGGAACCAGTTTTTCGACTGGCACAAGCCTTTATTGAGAACGAATGAGAACCGTTGCGGCGCAGGGGCTCTCAATTTCGGGTCTGGCGGCAGGTTATGGCGGTTCTCGGGATGCCCTATCGCGACAACTCTCGGAGCCAACCCTCCAAGTGGGGCGATTCTACGGCTGACCACCAAATGTGGCAAGTCGTAAAGCCGCTTGACGCTACCGGTGGTGTCCGCCCCCAAAACCCGGTGTTAGACCTTGAAGTCCGCGGGGCCGGCCTTTCGGAACGAGAAAGGCCGGGGGGAGTTCGAGCCCTCTGCTTCTACCCATGCGGTCCCTTGTTCATGACTTTGCAGTCAGCCCATGGCCAGTGATTCCGGGCCTTCCACGCCGCCCGACCAGTCCACTTCCTTCCGCCCCTCGCTCTGCCAGAAGCGATCGAGTGAAACCGCCGTGCACCGAACCACACCCTCAAGGGTGCGGCTGTGGTGCAGCACCAGCCCCCTCGCTTGAAGAGGAGTCCAAGCGATGGCGATGCAACCAACCCGAGCTTTTCTCCACGAGGTGGTGACCAGCGCGACCAGTTCCGACGGGACGTTCTACGTCGTGGGCTACGTCTTTGATGCGGATCACGACAGGCACCTGGTCTTTGCGACCAGCGCCAACTTTGAGGATCCCAGGCTTCTGCCATTGATGAAGGGCCAGGAGATCAGCCTCACTTCTGGGAGCCCATGTCTGGAGGTGCTGCCGCTGAGTCAGCAGAGTGAGGAAGTCCGGTATCAAGTGGCTGAACAGCTCTCCGAGCTCTCGCTCGAGCCCCAGACCTGTGCAGCTGGCTGACCCTGGGATAGTCGGGCGATCCGATGGGGCCCCAGGCCGGTGGAGCCCCCAACTGCCGATGACTACTGCTGGACGAGAAACGCCTCAATCCAGTCGTGGTGGCACTTCTGGTTGATCCGATCGGCGATCGTCACCGCCTCTTCGGGCACTTGGAACCGCTTGCGGAAGGCCCGGGTGAGGCTTTCCAGCTGGGGCCGGGGGAGAGCCCGCAGGGTGCTGTGGAGGTGCTGGATCGTCTCGGCATCGAGGGCCACCTGGCCGGGGTCGGCCGGGGCTGATGGCGGTTGCGTCGGGGCCGGGGATGCTGCGACGGAAGAGGGATTCCCCGCCGCCGGCCGACTCAGAGGAGATCGCTGCCCGCCTGGCCGCTGGGCTCCATCACCCTGGCCCGCTGCGCTGCTGATCTGCCGCTGCGATTTGTCATAGAGGGCAAGGCCAAACGGGTTCCCGAAAGTCATCAATGCCCGCTTCATGGCATCGGTCTCGGCTTCCTTGAGGGCGGATTCATGGGCCTGGCCCAGGTCCACGTCGATGCCGTGGCCGGCGCCGCTGCCCTCGCGAACCAGGGGTGTCAGGCCACCGGCGGTGACGGTGACGCGCACACGAGCGGTGTAGGTGACGCCCCAGCCAGGCTTCTGGTCCCGGCCAATGGATCGCTCGGCCTGGGCCACGCAGCGGACGGCGATGGTCTGACGCTGCCAGCCGTCGAAACCAAAGATGCGGTTCGCTTCCGCGATCACCTGCCAACCCTCGAGATAGCTCACGCGGCTGCGGCCCTGCTCCCGCTGGCGGACGTTGGCCCGATCCAGGGGGGCGGAAAGAGCGGCGAGCTGCTCGGGGGAGAAGCCGGAAGGCGGAGCCTGGGGGGCCTCGGGTGCCGAGGCTGGTGCTTGCTCTGGTGCTGCAGCGTTCCCAGTGCGATCAGCGGAGCGGATCAGCTCCAGGGCCGATGGCGGCCTCTGGCTGGGTCGAGCAGCAGCGGGCCGGCTGGTGGTGCTGGCCCCGTTGGCGGAAGGAGCGGCGACGGTCATGGCGATGGAAGCAATGGTGTGAGGGGGAAGGAGAAGGAGCCCCGGCTGCCTGGCCGGGACCCATATGCGGGGGGCCTATGGCCCCTCAGCAGATGCGCCAGGAGCGGCGGGAGAGGAGCTGGGCGCCGGTGATCTGGCGGCCGGCCTTGAGGGCGTCCTTGATGGCGGCTTTGTCCGGCTTGCTGGTGGTGGTGACAGTGAGCCACTCGGAATCGAGGGCCTGCTCGTCGTCGATCACGACGGCAGCGGACTTGCGGCTGCTGATCTCGTGATTGGGGAAGGAGAAGCGGGTTGAGCTGGGCTGCAGCTGGGTGAGGACGAACACCAGCGACTCCTCGAGCGCATCGGCCCGCGAGGCATCGGAGCGGGCCAGATCGGTGAGGCGCTTGGCCTGCTGCTGGCGGTAGGCGGCCTGGCCGCGCAGATGCTCGATCACCCAGCAGGTGGCATCGGCTTTGGCGGCGAGGGCCTGCTTGTTGCCCTCCTCGGCGAGCAGGGCAGCCTCCAGTTCGGCGAGGGCTGAGGCGCGTTGATCAGGGTCATCAGTTTCCAGCTGCTCAGCCAGCTGGCCGATGGCGGTGGTGAGCTCCTGGGCCTCGATCCCCAGCTGCCAGAGCGAGCCTGATCGCTGCAGGGAGCAGGAAGGCCCGGCGGCCTGCGGGAGAGCCGGGGTGAGAGGAGCGATGGGGGCGGTGAGAACGGCCATGGGGTGGTGAATGCGGATGAGGGACGAGAAGAACGAGGCGGCGACCGCCGCTCAGGCGGCGAGGGGCTCCGGCGAGAAGGGCGGCGGCACTTCCATCACCACCACCGGCACCGGCGAACGGGAGGAGCAGCGACGGGCCTGCTGCACCAGAGAGGCCGTGCCTGCCCCACCGGGGAAGGCGATCACCAGCACCGAAGCGCTGAATGCCGGGGAGGTGTGGGCCTGGGCCTCGACCAGGGCCTGCTCCAGCAGAAGGCGATTGCGGATTGGCCCGGCAGCGCGGCCATGACGGCGCCAATCAGCGGCGAGGGCCTGGACCCGCCAGCCGAGCTGCTGGGCGGCACGGCCGATGGCACGATCCGCACCACGGGCACCGCCATGCAGCAACAGATGGACAGGCCGGCCGCCAGAGCGCTGGAGGAGAGCAGAGGCGATGCGCTCCTGGGGCCAGACGAGATCACGGCCACCAGCGGCAACGATGACGACCGAGCGATGGGCCAACGCCGGCGGCGGCAGGAGGCCAAGGGAAGGCAATGCAGCGGCCTGGGCCACTGCAGCAGAGAACAAGCTCATGGGCTACAGAGCAAACGAACGGGGCAAGTTGTCCGAGGATTTCGTTGCCGCAGGCGATGGGCTCGTGGCCTTTGGCGCAGCTCTTATTCTACCAGTACAAACGCACTAAGCAGCAGGCAGAGCGCTTGTGGGGCAATGGATCTGCGCAAAGCAACGCCATGCGCTGATGGATCGGAAATCTGATAAGCAGACCCGTCAGATTCAGCCCTGAATGCGCGGCCGGCCGCGCAGCCGCGCGAGGCAACCTGCGGCTTCACCCCAGCCCCATCGAGGCGGGCAAGTGCCCGGCCACCGCAGCCGCGGGAGGACAGACCTGCCCGCCACCCCCACACCGGCCCCGGAGCGGAGGGCGGCGGCGGCTGGCCGATGCACGCCACGGCGCAGCCGTGGCACGCTGAAGGACGGCCGTCGCCGACTGGAGTCCTGCGGCGGTTGCTCAGCCCCAGGGAACGTCCAGGAACTCCACCAGCAGCACGCCCCGGTGGGTGCCGTGAATCCTGACCAGGCCCGCTTTGGCGGCCTGCTCCATCCCGGCCTGTTCCTTGCGCACCTGCTCGGCGCTGGCCAGCACCCGCACCCAGCCGCCGGTCATGAAGTCCTCGCCGCCCGTCTCAAAGGCCTGGAGTCGTCGGTGGTGGTTGCTGTTGCGCTCGTAGTACAAGCCCCCGCCGGTGGGGTCGGTCCCCTCTGCCCAGACCTGATCAACCATGAGCTTTCCGATCGCCAGCGGATCCTGGGCTGCGGCATCGATCGCGTCGCCGTCGAGCACCAACGGGTTGCCTGGGTCGTCGCGGTTGTCAGAAACGATGAGCCGTGTGGCCACGAACTTTCAGATGTTGAAGCCTCACTCTCAATCCACTTTTTCATCAGGGCAAAACTGCACCCCCCCCTGCTGGGCCAATGAAGAGGGCTGGAGCCTCGTGCACAGATCAGGGGTGGAGCTGACGGGTTGGCGTGCAAGAGATTGCAAGAGATCGACCAGGACTGCTGGGGATCCAACCCAGGGTCCGCTGCGCAGGCGGGCGCTCGACCGCTGCGCAAGAGGGACTCACGCCGGCACGAGATGCCAGGCCTGGAGCGCCTTTCTCTTGCACTTTCTCTTGCAGCCAAGAAAAAAGGGTTCCCGGCATCGCCGAGAACCCTTGCTGTGACTAGTCGGGGCGACAGGATTCGAACCTGCGACCTAGTGCTCCCAAAGCACCCGCGCTACCAAGCTGCGCCACGCCCCGGTAGACAAATCCTAATTCACCGACCAGCAACCCGGCTGGTGGCCAAAATTGAGGCCAGGCCTGATGTCTGGTCTCCGGCCTCAAATTGCTGTGAGGCTGCGCGAACGTTCCTGATCGGTCGGAACCTAGTCATTTGGGGCGCGGTTAGTTCGCATCCTGTGCCCTCTATCACACATGGCGAAGCCTGGGAGCTGGGCCTGAGGTTGACGGATCGAACCACGACCGGCCTCTGGCTGGGCCGTGGTCATTGCTGGTGCGCAGGTCTCGCCGGCCATTCGACTGGGGGACGCCAGCAGGTGGCCTCGATCACGACCTGGGTCGGCTATATTTTGGCCTTAATCCTTGTAGGGCACGGTCGAAGCAGGGCTGCGGCTGCTGGCCGAGCCGGCTGGGCCATCAGCCCGATCGAGGTTCCGCCCCTGGGCAGCGGGCCTGGAGCAGCCGCTGCGATCGGCACCGACCTCTAGCGCCTGCAGGGCTGGGTGGAACTGCGCAAGTGCCTGGCGGAATGAGCAGAGCGCGCAGTGTTGTACCCGTTCCGCCATAGCAACAGCCTGGATGCCACCAGCTGGGGGTGAAGAACGCCGCAAGTGTGGCGCTGAGCATGGGGCACTCCTTGGAGGTGCACCTGCGCAACTGCTGCCGCTTCACCTGTGAACAGGGCCCTCATTGGGCTGTCAACGACAACAACGGAATGTTGCGATGGCTGCAGACGCTGGTCAGGCCGCCTCACGGCTCAGGGAACTTACCCCAGGGCTGATTCAAAGTGTGTCACAAGCGCGCTGGCCTGAGCTGCCAGCGTTGGGTTCGCTGAGCGGGCTTGCTCCTTCTCTGTGCGCGAAACCGGCTCTGCTGCAACCGATCTCGATCTGATCAGCTTCCTCAAGGCGATCCCCGACGTGCGGATGCGGCGTGGGATTCGTATCCCCGCCTGGTATCTGTTGCTCATCTTCCCATCACTCACCTGACGGCTCGAGGCCGCCTTTTCCCCATCGCTCACTACCGCAGCTCTTAACCACAGCAGCATGGGGTGGTTTGGAGCCTGCCCCTGCAGGCCGGCTCCGGGAGGCCACACTCCCATCCTCGATGTAGTTGCGTCAGTGCTCATAAAGAACATTTGACTCGTGGCACAAGTAGGCGAAGCCTTCTCGAAGAGGAGGAGTAGGCGTTCGGCGGACTGCGCCAGTTCAAACTGCGCGGCACCGAGAACGTCAGTGCTGTATTCGGCCTGCATGTGATCGCCTACAACCTGATCCGCCTGGGCAACTTGCTCAGGCCCACCATGGCGGCGGCATGAACCACAAGATGCCCAAAGCGTGCGCAAACGGCAGCAGCCGGGCTGCCAAAACAGTCAAAAGGGGGCGAAATCGGGCTGTCTGAGCGCTTGAACTGGACCCATCTGACCATATCACTGAGAAATCAGCTCGGAGATGGGAAAACACGACTGCTTAGACGGTTTTTCCGCAAACTCTTAGACAAGAATGAAAGACAGTGCCTACAAAGCCTTAAGGAACCTCTGATCAAGACGGCTTAGCTCTTAGAATCTAGTCTCATTCTCCTCAATGAGACGACAATGAGCAGATTTTGCCCGGTTTTCGCTCACAGCAGTCCCTGCAGCGACGTTCGGGCAATTTCTACCATGCGTTTTGCTTGATGTCTGGATGATTATCGATCTTTTGACACACTAAGCCCTTGTATCACGCTGGATCAGGTAGTCGTTCCCGTACCATCCAGAGATTGGCCAGGGCAAAGAGCAACTTCAGCTTGAGATCGTTCTTGCGGATACCTCGGTAGAAGACCTTCCGGAATCCGAACTGACATTTGATGATCCGAAAGGGATGCTCCACTTTGGCGCGGAAGTGGGCTTTCGCCGTCTCAATCAGATCCAGAAGCCTGCCCTCTGGTGTCTCTGGAAGCACTCTGCG